>Ga0156178_131_pt2 | contig 120092 bp, 119 predicted proteins | sample RifCSPlowO2_12_FD_107831 | JGI IMG/M metagenome (GOLD analysis project Ga0156178, IMG submission 107831) | Burkholderiales bacterium RIFCSPLOWO2_12_FULL_65_40 | reverse complement strand
CCCGCCGTGGCGCGGCCTATCGGGCCGTTGCGGCCTCTGCGTCCACGGCCTTCTGCACCGCCTGGTAGAAGGCCTCGCGCGCCTCGCTCTCCTTGGGCGAGCTGGCGCCCCCGGCCCAGTTGGCGTTGGAGGCAATCACCAGCTGGCGCTTCGGGTCGATGAAGATGCCCTGGCCGAAGATGCCGCGCGCGGCGAAGCTGCCGTCGTCGTAGGTCCACCACTGGTAGCCGTAGCCGCGCCCGGGCTTGCCGATGTCCGCGCGCTTGGTGGTGGCGTCCTGCAGCCAGCCTTCGGGCAGGATGCCCTGGCCCTGCACCTTGGCGCCCTCCAGAATGAACTGCCCCATGCGCGCGTAGTCGTGTGCCGCCGCCTGGATGCAGCAGCCGCTGATCTCCTGGCCCGTCTTGCTCAGAATCCAGGTGGCCTGCTGCTCCATGCCTGCGGGTTTCCAGATCTTTTCTTCCAGGTACTGCGCCAGCGGCTTCTTTGTGGCCTCGCTCACGAGGATGCCCACCAGGTTCGTCTCGCCCGTGCTGTAGAGCCAGCGCTCGCCCGCCGGGGCCTGGCGCGGCAGACCGCGCAGGTAGCTGACGATGGCGGGCACGCCGGCTTCGGGCTGGTGGTTGTTGAACTTGGCGACGTCGGCATTGGGGTCGCCGTAGTCTTCGTTCCAGCGCACGCCCGAGGTCATGGTGAGCAGCTGGCGAATGCTCACATCATCGTAGGCCGAGCCCTTCATGCCGGTGATGTAGTCGCTCACCTTGTCGTCCATGCTCTTGATGTGACCGTCTTTCAGTGCGGCGCCCACCAGGGTGGAGGTGAAGGATTTGGCGACGGAAAAGCTCGTCCAGCGGCCGTCCTGGCCGTAATCCAGGCCGTAGCGCTCCACGCGCAGCTTGCCCCCCTGCACGATGAGAATCGCGCTGCTGCGCTGGCCGGCCATGTAGGCGTCCAGGTCCAGTGGCAAGGCCAGCGGCGGGCCGGGGGGCAGGGCGCGCGGCGTGCTGCTGGGCTGCACCACCCGCCACTTGGCCAGCAGCGGGATGCGGTCGAGCGCGCGGAAGGCCGCGTCGCGCTGCGGCACGCTCCAGAACAGCAGATCGCGGTTGGTGGGCACGGTCTTGAGCAGGCCGCGCGTTTCCTTGTCCAGGCTGAACCAGCCGGCGGTGCCGGCAACCACCAGCGCCGCCAGCGTGCCCAGTGCGATTTTTGGGAGGGTTTTCAACGGTGCATTCCTCGTGCAGTGAAAAGAGTGCAAGCATTGAACACCAAGCGTCCAGTGCAGGGCAGCGGGCTTTCCCGGCTGACGCAGTTTTGCCGTGCGTCAGGGGCGGGGGCAGGTGCCGCCTTCGCACTTGACCGTGTGCTGGCCGATGAGGGTGCGGTAATTCTTGCCCATCTGCCCCATCTGCACGCAGACATCGCCGCGCACCTCGAAGGCAAAACCCTGGGTGCTGTTGGTGTTGAGCAGTTCCACCCGGTTGAGGGGCACGCCGGCAAAGCGCTCCGGGCTGCGCCATTGCTCGGCGCAGAAGCCGTGGTAGATGAAGGTGGAATACACCAGCTCGGAGACTTCGGGCTTGTCCATCTGCAGCCGCAGCACGCCGTTGTCGAGCTGCGCCGTTTTCAGCCCATGGTGGGCCAGGGACTTTTGCAGCGGCGCGGGTACGTTCTTGAACTCCGGCGCGGCAAGGGCCAGCGTGGACGCCGCGCCGATCAGCAAGGCAAGCAGTTTTTTCATGGGATGACCTTTCAGGTGGAAGCCGCCGTGGGGCAGGGCGCTGTGCCGGATATTTTGCCGGTTTTCAGGCGCCGCAACGCAGGCATGGGCATGGCGGCGACAGGGGCGCCCGGCGGCAGCGGCTTCCTGTGACAATCGCCGCATGAGCGACAAAAAGACCCTGCTGCTGGTGGACGGCTCCAGCTACCTCTACCGCGCCTTCTTCGCGGGCGGCGAAACCATGAGCACCACCCTGCCCGACGGCACGGTGCAAAAGACCGGCGCCATCCGCATCATCATCAACATGATGCAGAAGCTCCTCAAGGACGTTCCCTGCACCTACGCGGCCTGCGTGTTCGACGCCAAGGGCCCCACCTTCCGTGATGCGCTCTACCCCGAATACAAGGCGCAGCGCAGCCCCATGCCCGACGACCTGCGCAGCCAGATCGCGCCCATCCACGAGGTGGTGCGGCTCATGGGCTGGCCGGTGCTGGACGTGCCCGGCGTGGAGGCCGACGACGTGATCGGCACCCTGGCCGTGGCGGCCGCGCGCCAGGGCATTGACGTGGTCATCTCCAGCGGCGACAAGGACCTGGCCCAACTGGTGAACGAGCACATCTCCATCATCGACACCATGAGTGGCAAGGTGCGCGACCTGGCCGGGGTGGAGGCTGAATTCGGCGTGCCCGCCCGCCTGATGCTGGACTACCAGATGCTGGTCGGCGACACGGTGGACAACGTGCCCGGCGTGCACAAGGTGGGCCCCAAGACCGCCGTGAAGCTGCTGCAGGAATACGGCTCGGTGGACGCCCTGGTGGCGCGGGCCGGCGAGGTCAAGGGCGCCGTGGGTGAGAACCTGCGCAAGGCCATCGACTGGCTGCCCACCAGCCGCCAGCTGCTGACCATCAAGACCGACTGCGACCTGAACGGCTGGGTGCCCGGCATGCCTGCGCTGGACGCCATCCGCATCGGCGCGCCCCAGATCGCGCCGCTTATGGCCTTTTGCGACACCTACGGCTTCAAAGGCCTGGCGCGCACACTGGCGGGCGACGCCCCGGCCGCCGCGCCCGCGCCCGTGGTGGCCATGCCCGGCCAGAGCGGCGACCTGTTCGCCGACCATTCCGCCAGCCCCGTGGCCGAGGCGGCGCAGCACCGCCCGGTGGTGTACGACACCATCGTCAACTGGACCGATTTTGACCACTGGCTGCAGCGCCTGCAAAAGGCCGAGCTGGTGGCGCTGGACACCGAAACCACCTCGCTCGACGAGATGCGCGCCGAGATCGTGGGCATCAGTTTCAGCGTGCAGCCCGGCGAGGCCGCCTACATCCCGCTGGCCCATGCCGGGCCGGATGCCCCCGCGCAGCTGCCGCGCGATGAAGTGCTGGCACGCCTCAAACCCTGGCTGGAAGACGGCAAACGCCACAAGCTGGGCCAGCATGTCAAATACGACCGCCATGTGTTCGCCAACCATGGCATCGAAGTGCAGGGCTATGTGCACGACACCATGCTGCAAAGCTACGTGCTCGAAGTGCACAAGCCCCACGGCCTGTCCAGCCTGGCCGAGCGCCACACGGGCCGCACCGGCATCAGCTACGAAGACCTGTGCGGTAAGGGCGCGCACCAGATCCCGTTCGCCCAGGTGCCGGTGGACAAGGCGGCCGCCTATTCCTGCGAAGACTCGGACCAGACGCTGGACGTGCACCTGGCGCTGTGGCCGCTGCTGCAGGCCGACGAGAAACTGCGCTTCATCTACGAGCTGGAGATGCAGAGCAGCGAGGCGCTCTACCGCATCGAGCGCAACGGCGTGCTCATCGACGCGCCCACGCTCGCGCAGCAAAGCCATGAGCTGGGCCAGCGCATCCTGCAGTTGGAAACCGAGGCGTATGAGATTGCCGGCCAGCCCTTCAACCTCAGCAGCCCCAAGCAGCTCGGCGAAATCTTCTTCGACAAGCTGGGCATGCCCGTGGTGAAGAAAACCGCCACCGGCGCACGCAGCACCGACGAAGAAGTGCTGGAAAAGCTGGCCGAAGACTACCCCCTGCCCGCCAAGCTGCTGGAGCACCGCAGCCTGGTCAAACTCAAAGGCACCTATACCGACAAGCTGGCCCAACTGGCCCACCCGCGCACCGGCCGCGTGCACACGCACTACGCGCAGGCCGTGGCCGTCACCGGGCGGCTGTCGAGCAACGACCCGAACCTGCAGAACATCCCCATCCGCACGGCCGAGGGCCGGCGCGTGCGCGAGGCCTTTGTGGCGCCGCCGGGCTGTGTGATTGCCAGCGCCGACTACAGCCAGATCGAGCTGCGCATCATGGCCCACATCAGCGGCGACCACGCTCTGTTGCACGCCTTCCACGCCGGTCTGGACGTGCACCGCGCCACCGCCGCCGAGGTGTTCGGCGTGGCGCTGGACCAGGTGAGCAGCGAACAGCGCCGCTACGCCAAGGTCATCAACTTCGGCCTGATCTACGGCATGAGCAGCTTTGGCCTGGCGAAGAACTTAGGGATAGAGACCAAGGCCGCCGCCGCCTACATCGACCGTTACTTTCAGCGCTACCCCGGCGTGAAGCAGTACATGGACGAAACCAAGGCCGCCGCGCGATCCATGGGTTACGTCGAGACGGTGTTTGGCCGCCGCCTGTACCTGCCCGAAATCGCCGCCAGCGGCCCGCGCCGCGCCGGCGCCGAGCGCGCCGCCATCAACGCCCCCATGCAGGGCACGGCGGCCGACCTCATCAAAATGGCCATGGTGGCCGTGCAGAAAGAACTGGACGCACACAAGCCCGGCATCAAGATGATCATGCAGGTGCACGACGAACTGGTGTTCGAGCTGCCCGAGGGCGAGGTGGACTGGCTGCGCAGCCACATCCCGCGCCTGATGGCCGATGTGGCTGCGCTCAAGGTGCCCCTGCTGGCCGAGGTGGGCGTGGGGCCGAACTGGGACAAGGCGCACTGAATCCATAAGCTCCTGAATCAGGAGCGGCTGACGGCTGTTCCATAAGCAATTCAGAGCTATTTGTGTTTGAAAGCCTTTTGAAGCAAGCGCCGAATGCTATCAAAAAATGAGTGGTTTTGTGCTTTCCCCGTCGCAGGGTCAAGCGATGCTGCCCATGCCTGGACGGATGGGCGCGGCCAGCGGATGGCGTTGGGGCTGCTATGTCACTGCTCTTCGGCTGCCGCGACAAGTCTGGCAACAATGGGCTTGGCCCGGTCGTAACTGTCCTGGGTGCCAAATCGCCGTTCCAGGCGCGCAAGCCCCCTGCCCAGCGCAGGGCCGAGCTTGACGCCCGCCTCCTCCAGGCCCAGTTTCGACCGCTGAAGAGAGGCCAGCAATTCACGAGACGAGCCTTCGACGCCATTTTCGAGCAGCGCGTAAAAGACGTTTTTGGGAATGCCGATGTGGGCAGCGACCCGGTTGCCGAAAGGGCGGCCGGACCCCGGACCGTTGTGCACCCAGAAAAAGACCGCCACTCCCACCAGACCCAGCAAGCCCACAAGGGCAGGAAAGAACATCAGATATCCACCTTTTTTGAAAATGCGTTCGCAATATGAACCTAAAAGCCGCTGGTGCATAGTGCTCTGACCCCCAAGCCGGGCCTCAGGGCATAGCGTCGTTGGGCCGCCTGACACCGCCTGCGCCCACAGCCCGCCGCAGCCTACCCGCTGAATGTTTTGAGTGTTTTTGGCCTCCCGCGCTTTACTGATAAGCGTTGCTAGCTATCAAAATTGAATTCCATGGAATCCTCCCCACCCACCCTGCGTCCCTCCACCTGGACCCCCGCCATCCGCATGGGCCTGTCGATTGCCGTCGCCACCGGCCTCTACGGCATCTCGTTTGGCGCCCTGGCCGTGTCGGCAGGCCTGACGGTGTGGCAGGCCATGGCGCTGAGCCTGCTCATGTTCACGGGCGGCTCGCAGTTCGCCTTCATTGGCGTTATTGCGGGCGGCGGCGCGGGCTCTGCGGCCCTGGGCGCCGCCGCGCTGCTGGGCGTGCGCAACGCGGTCTACGGCATGCAGCTCAACGCCATGATCGCCCCCACCGGCTGGCGCAAGGCCGTGGCCGCGCAGCTCACCATCGACGAATCCGCCGCCACCGCCGCAGGCCAGCAGGCGCCGGATGAGCAGCGCCGCGGCTTCTGGACGGCGGGCATCGGCGTGTTCGTGCTCTGGAACCTGTTCACGCTGGTCGGTGCGTTGTTGGGCGACGCCCTGGGCGACCCGCGCCGCTGGGGCCTGGACGGCGCCGCCGTGGCGGCCTTCCTGGCCCTGCTGTGGCCGCGCCTGCAACAGCGCGAACCCGTGGCGCTGGCGGTGCTGTGCGGCTTGGTCACCGCCCTGGCCGTGCCGCTGCTGCCACCCGGCCTGCCCATTTTGCTGGCCGCCATGGTAGGCGCCGCCTGGGGCTGGTGGGTGCGCAGCCCGGATGCGCCTTCCGTGCGCGAGGAGGCCGCGACATGACGCTCTGGACCGCCATCGTGCTGGCTTGCGCCGCCACCTACCTCACCAAACTCGCGGGCTACGCCGTGCCCGCCCGCTGGCTGCAAAACCCGCGCATGACCCGCGTGGCCGGTGCGATCACCGTGGCTCTGCTGTCGGCGCTGACGGTGATGAATACGTTTGCTGCGGGCACCGCCCTGGTGATTGATGCCCGCCTGGCCGCTTTGGGCGTGGCCGCGCTGGCCCTGTGGTTGCGGCTGCCGTTTTTGCTGGTGGTGGTGCTGGGGGCGGCAGCGGCGGGGGTGGTGCGGTGGTGGGGGTGAGGGGTTGCTGGGCAACTGTCGCCTCGTCCCAGCTGGTTGTTGTTAGAGCAAGCGGATGCCCCTCTCGATGAAAACACCATGGAGCACTAGTTTTTGTCCTCCGGCTTTACCTCGGTCGCCCGAGACGTCGTTTTTGGGTTTGGCTTCTTACCAGTAATTTCTTCGTAGAGAACGCCAAGAAAAGCGGCGCCAGCACCAAAGATAACCCAAAGCGGAACGCCAATGGCTGCGCCGAGTGCTGCGAGGCCTGCCCCTTGCCCGCCAAAAAAAGTCAGCCCGACTGCGACACCGCCAAGCCCAAGTCTGCCTTTGAGTCCGCGATCATCCCATGCAAGGCGCTTAGTTTCGCGAGCAATCAGTTTGACCGTCGGAAGCACCACGTTGCTGCTGGCAGTGACTGATATGGCTTGCTTTGCTTTCTGTGCTGCGGGGAGATCAGAGGCTTTGATTTCCAAGAGCAGTTCAATCCAGAGGCGGATCGCCTCCTTCTCCTTTGCGTTTGCAGATGCCGCGATCCGAACGGCCAGCTGTTTCTGCTTTTCAGGGCTTGGGTCAGTCATGATCTTTCCTTGACGCATAACGCCGGATATCAACGGATGCCAAAGGCGGTCCGTTGGGAAGAAGTGCGAGAAAAATTCACAACGCCATCCTTACTTTCAACCACAGCCGCAGGCCCCACAAGAGCAAACGATCCAGTTACATGCCAAGCACTCTGCGTCAAACGCGTTATCAAGTGGACCTTTGCATGACCAGCAATGTGTTATGCGTCTACCTCGATGACCTTGAGAGTTCCTTGTGCCGGGATCAGAACCTCCAATTCGCTGAAAGAACGATGCTCGAATTAGACGCACGGCTTGGCTTCGAATGCTTTCTGCATACGTCGGCCACTCTGCTTGAAACTCCTCAAGCGAAGTCCTTGCAGTTTTTCGATTCTCTGGCGCGAGAGACTCTATATATCTTTCCGAAAATACATAATTCGGGGGGGTCCAGTCTTCTCTCGGCAATTCAAACAACGTCGAATCTTTGCGGCGAAACATGAGCAACGAACCGGAACCCCCAGGAGCATTGGGCCTGAGACTCCGGTCAAGCGCGACCCACTGATCATCTTTGTTATAGCCCCACCAGACGGACGACATAGTTGAAGCGCCTAACGTAATGTTGATCGGACTAACCGGCAGCCCCTATTTTGATTTTGCGGTCTAAATTGGCGAATAGAAAAGTTACAGAACCGGCATATAGCCTTGCTCTGCATCATGTGTATTTTATGAAAACACATTGCTAAATTTAGCCATAGAACCCGCCGCTCGTGATGTTAGACCGCTACCCGTTCAGGTCCGTTGGCAAGCGCACTGCAAACACTATAGCTTGTGCGTGACGCAATCTTTCAGTACGGCTTTGGAGTGTTTATCAGGGTGGCTGCTCAGAATCGGCTTCGGCCCTTTTCTCCCTGCGATGCATTGCCAATGCAGTCCTCGCAGCCGCAAGGCCGCGGTCAAAGCACATTCCGGCCCGCGTCAGTACACTCGTTCAGCATCAGGCCACGCAGCCCGTGGCCCACCGATTTGCCTGAAGGAGCACCCGCATGACCGATTCGTCCCCCTACACCCCGCCCGCCATCTGGCAATGGAACAAGGAAAACGGCGGCAAGTTCGCCAGCATCAACCGGCCCATTGCCGGTGCCACGCACGACAAGGACTTGCCGGTGGGCAAGCACCCGCTGCAGCTCTATTCCCTGGCCACGCCCAACGGCGTCAAGGTGACGGTCATGCTGGAAGAGTTGCTGGCGCTGGGCCACAGTGGCGCGGAGTACGACGCCTGGCTGATTCCCATCCAGGAGGGGGCGCAGTTCAGCAGCGGTTTTGTGGCGGTCAACCCCAATTCGAAGATTCCGGCGCTGATGGACCGCAGCGATGGCGCCAATCCGGTGCGCGTGTTCGAGTCCGGCGCCATCCTGCTGTACCTGGCTGAAAAGTTTGGCGCCTTTCTGCCCCAGAAGCCCGCCCAGCGGGCCGAGTGCCTGTCGTGGCTGTTCTGGCAGATGGGCAGCGGGCCGTTTCTCGGTGGGGGGTTCGGGCATTTTTATGCCTATGCGCCGATCAAGATTGAATACGCCATTGACCGCTATGCGATGGAGGTCAAGCGCCAGATGGATGTGCTCAACCAGCGCCTGGCCGCGCACGAGTATCTGGCGGGCGACGAATACACCGTGGCCGACATGGCGGCCTGGCCGTGGTACGGCGCTCTGGCCAAGGGCCAGCTTTATGAAGCGGGCGAGTTTTTGCAGGTGCATGAATACACCCATGTGGTGCGCTGGGCCGACCAGATTGCCAAGCGCCCCGCCGTGCAGCGCGGCCGCAAGGTCAACCGCACCTGGGGCGAGCCTGCCAGTCAGTTGCATGAGCGGCATGACGCCAGCGACTTCGATACCCGCACGCAGGACAAGCTGGCGGCGGCCACTTGATTTTTGGTGGCTGATGCGCGTGCAAGGTCTGGCTGAACGGGGGCACGCGGGCTGATGGCTGCGGTGCGTCGTCAGGGCGGGGTTGCCCAGGTGCTACGCAACCCAAGGATTGATGAGCGCCACGCCTGTATCGGCAAAGTCGGACACGTTGCGAGTGACTACGGTAAAACCGTGCTCAATGGCCGTGGCCGCGATCATGGCGTCGCGCTCAGAGCGGCGGTCTGGTATGTGCAGTGAAGCGCACACGGGCGCGGTGTCTTCGGTGAATGGCAGGATGCGGCCCGCAAAGGCCACACGCACCCCGGCTAGCCAGGCGCGCAGTGCACTGCCCTGGGGCGGCATGCGGCGCTCCAGCGAGCGGATGCCGATCTCCAGCTCCAAAATGGAGATGGCAGACAGAAAAAGCCTGTTGCTGGGCTGCCCTGCCGCCCAGGCGCGCACCTCGGCAGACTGCTGGGGTTTGCCATGGCGCAGTTCGGAAATGACGTTGGTATCCAGGATGAACATGGATGCCTTTCAGTCGAACGACGCATCCTGGATCTGGAGTTGCAATCGCGGTGGTTCGAAATCAATGCCTTCCCCCCCGGGGATGCCATCCATCACGTCAAGAAGCGAGCGTTCGCTTTGCCCTGCGATGCGGTAGTAGTCGTCGATCTTGAGCAGTGCAAAAGCAGGGCGCCCCCGGTCGGTAATAAACACCGGGCCATCCACCGTTGCGCGCTTGGCAGCGGATACATCGCGCGTGAAGTCACGGCTGGAGAACGTATGAATGCCCATGCTGACCTCCGGAATGCAAGCAATGTTTGTATGTTATGACAAGCCTGTCAGGTCGTCAATTCGCGGAGGCAGAAAGAAGAATACTCAACCTTGACAGTGACTTGGGATGGCTTTGCCCCTGCCGATCTTCGGGGTGCCTTTGGAATCGCATCAATTTGCTATTTTTTTAATAGCTGTTAGCGCTTGTTTCGTAATCGCTAGAAGCTGATTTGACTTGAATTTTGGGGGCGCAGCCTCAGCGCCAGGCCCCTGCCACCAGCTGGCTGAAATGCACCCCCGGTCGGCCCAGCAATGGCTCGAAGGCCGCCGGATCGCCCACGTTGTCGCTGTCCAGCATGGCCAGCGATTCGCTGCACCAGGGCACCGAGGCGGGCAGCAGGTCGCCCAGGCGGGCGCTCAGGCGCGTCAGCGGCAGGGGCAGGCGCAGCACCAGCGCGGGGCCGTGGCCTTGCTGCTGGCGCAGGCTGGCGACGAAGTCGGCCATGCGCACGGGTTCGGGGCCGGTGCAGGCCACGGTGCCGGTGTGCTGCAGGGCCGGGCCGAGCAGGGCCACCACGGCGGCCGCCAGGTCGTGCACCGACACGGGCTGGATGCGCGCCGTGAGCATGGGCGCCGGGAACACCGCCACGGGCAGGCGGGCCAGGTTCATGAACAGGGCGCTGCTGTCGCCGCCTTTGCCAAACACCACGCTGGGGCGCAGGATGACGGGGTCGAGCCGCCCGGCGTCGGCCAGGCTGCGCAGGCAGGCCTCGGCAGCGAGCTTGGTGCGGGCGTAGCGCGTGGCGCTGCCTTCGATGCCCAGGGCCGAGATCTGCACCACGCGGCGCACGCCCGCACGGGCGCAGGCCTCGAAGAGGGCGCAGGGGGTGTGCTGGTGCACGGCATCCATAGGGCGCGCGGGGCTGTCGCGCAGCACGCCGACGGCATTGACCACGGCGTCGATGCCCTGCAGCCGGGGCAGCCAGACTTCGGGCGTGGTGTCGCGGGCAAAATCCATGGGCACCTGGCCGGGGGCGGCCGGGGTGCGGTGGGGCGATACGCCGCCGTGCACCTGGTGGCCTGCGTGCTCCAGCGCCTGGCGCAGTGTCTGGCCGATGAATCCGGTAGAGCCGGTCAGGAGGATGTGCATGGTGGGTGGTGGGTGTTTTGGTAGTGCACGCAATCTAACCCGCTTTGCGGTGGTGCGCAGGCAGCGGCCCGCCGTGCTTTGGCCTTGCCAGGGATTGGCACGGCGTGCCCTGCAGCCGCAGGCCAAAGCGCCTAGACTGCAGCCTCGCTTGTCATCCACCCCGTTTTTGCAGGAGAAATGCCATGAAGCTTGACGATTTGCAGTCCGATGTCAGTGCCTTGCTGCCCGGCCGCAGCACCGAGGCCGGTGCCACGCGCCGCACCGCCCTGCAGGCGGCCCTGGGCGTGGGCTACGCGGCAGCGGCCGCGCCGCTGATGGCGCAGACCGCCATCGCCACGCCTGCCGAGGGGCTGGACGCCGGAACGATCCAGTACAGCGTGGGGGGCTTCAGCGTGCCTGCCTACCGCGCTGCGCCTGCGGGCAAGACGGGGCTGCCCGTGGTGCTGGTCATTCAGGAGATTTTTGGCGTGCATGAATACATCGCCGATACCTGCCGCCGCTTTGCGCGTGCGGGCTACCTGGCGATTGCGCCGCAGCTGTATGCGCGCCAGGGCGACCCATCCAGCTACACCGAGATCGCCAAGCTCATGGCCGAAGTCGTCTCCAAGGTGCCCGATGCCCAGGTGCTGGCCGACCTGGACGGCGCCGTGCAGTGGGCCACCGCCCACGGCGGCGATGCCGCGCGCATCGGCATCACCGGCTTTTGCTGGGGCGGGCGCATCACCTGGCTGTATGCCGCGCACGGCCCGGTGAAGGCGGGCGTGGCCTGGTATGGCCGCCTGGTGGGCGAGGCCACGGCCAACACGCCCCGGCACCCGCTGGACATTGCCGCCACGCTCAAGGCGCCGGTGCTGGGCCTGTACGGCGAAAAAGATGGTGGCATACCCCTTGACACGGTTGATAAGATGAAAGCAGCCTTGGCCGGTGGCTCTGCCGCCGCCAAGGCATCGGAGTTCGTGGTCTACCCCGACGCACCGCATGCTTTCCATGCCGATTACCGCCCCAGCTACCGCAAGGGCCCGGCAGAAGACGGCTGGCAGCGGGCGCTGGCGTGGTTCAAAAAGCACGGCGTGGCCTGACCACTGCACGCTCATCGCCAAAGCCGCCTGGTGTTTGCCGGGCGGCTTTTTTGGTGGGCGAAGGCCGTGTATTTTTAGGTTAAAAACGCCTGAAAGCCTTACAGAGAAAGCGCTAGTAGCTATGGTTTTGTTTGCAATCATCGTGGCCACCCTGGCCACGGGCATCGGCAGCGTGTGGGTGGCAGCGCTGCTCATGCGGGTCGGCCTGGGCGGGCGGGAGGGCACCCAGCACCTGCTGAGCCTGGCTGCGGGCGCCCTGCTGGCCACGGCCTTCATGCACCTGCTGCCCGAGGCGTTCGAAAGCCAGGCCGGTGCGCACGACCTGTTTGCCACGCTGCTGGTGGGCCTGGTGTTCTTCTTTCTGCTCGACAAGGCCGAGCTATGGCACCACGGCCATGAGCACAACCACGGCGCGCACGGCGGCGAGGCGCATGCCCCTGCGGATCACGACCATGATCACGGCCACGCACACGCCGGTCACGCCCATGCGCATGACCACGGCCCGCGCCCGGCGGGCGGCTGGTCGCTGCTGGCGGGCGACAGCGTGCACTGCTTTGGCGACGGTGTGCTGATCGCCTCGGCCTTCGTGGCCGACCTGCGCCTGGGTATCGTGGCGGCCGTGTCGGTGCTCGCGCACGAGGTGCCGCACCACATCGGCGACCTGGCGGTGCTGCAGCAAACCAGCGCGAGCCGGCGCATGGCGCTGGTCAAGGTGTCGCTGGCCGGGGCAGTGACGGCCATCGGCGGACTGGTGGGCTATTTTCTGGTGGCGCAGCTGCACGACTGGCTGCCGTACTTCCTGGCAGTGGCGTCGAGCAGCTTCATTTACGTGGCGCTGGCCGACCTGATCCCGCAACTGCAAAAACGCCTGAGCGCGCGCGAAACCACGTTCCAGATCCTCTGGCTGGCGGGCGGGATGGGCGTGGTCGTTCTATTGAGCGGCCTGGCGCACGCGCACTGACTCTACCGGCCCAGCGCAAACACCACGGGTGTGTGCTTGTCAGGCGCCTCGGGGCGCTGGCGCCATTGCTGCACGCTCTGGCTGCGGATGTGGGCGCTCTCCAGCGTCAGGCCACTGGCCAGCGCCAGGCGGGTGGCGGGCTGCAGCGTTTGCAGCAGCGCCTGGAGCAGGGCGGCGTTGCGGTAGGGCGTTTCGATGAACAGTTGCGTCTGGCCGGTCTTGAGCGCCAGCGATTCGAGCGTGCGGATGCGCTGGGTGCGCTCGTCGGCGTCCTGCGGCAGGTAGCCGACAAAGGCGAAGTTCTGCCCGTTCAGGCCGCTGGCCGCCAGGGCCAGCAGCAACGACACCGGCCCCACCAGAGGCACCACGTTCAACCCCAGGTCGTGCGCGGCGCGCACCACCGAGCTGCCTGGGTCGGCCACGGCGGGCATGCCGGCTTCGCTGACCAGGCCGATGTCGTGCCCGGCCAGGGCGGCTGCGAGCAGGGGGCGGGCGTCGAACACCGGCGCGCCCTTGCCGCCGTGGTCGCCCTTTTTGTGCACCTCGCGCGGCAGTTCGGTGATCTGTTGCTCTTGCAGCGGCAGTGCCAGCGGGTGCAGGGCGTCCACGCGCTTGAGGTAGGCGCGCGTGCTTTTGGCGTTCTCGCAGATCCAGTGCGTCAGCCGAGCCGCCGTGGCCAGGGTGCCGGCGGGCAGCACGTCCTGCAGCGGGGTCTGGGTGGCACAGCCGAAATCCAGGGGGGCGGGCACCAGGTACAGGCGGCCTCGCGCGGGGGTGGGGGTGTTCATGGCAAGGTCAGCCCGGCGGCGCGCAGCATGCGGCAGGTGCGGATCAGAGGCAGTCCGACCAGGGCCGTCGGGTCGTCGCTGACGATGGCGTCGAGCAGGCTGATGCCCAGGCCCTCGCTCTTGGCGCTGCCGGCGCAGTCGTAGGGTTGCTCAGCGTGCAGATAGCGCTCGATCTCGTCGTCAGCCAGCGTGCGAAAGCGCACTTCGACCGGGGCCAGGTCCACCTGCTCGAAGCCGGTGGCCTGGCAGACCACGGCCAAGGCAGTCTGGAACACCACCGTGTGGCCGCTCATCAGGCGCAGCTGGGCCACGGCGCGCTCGTGCGTGCCGGGCTTGCCCAGGGCGTGGCCGGCCAGGTCGGCTACCTGGTCGGAGCCGATCACCACCGCATCCGGGTGCAGGGCCGCCACGGCGCGGGCCTTGGCCAGCGCCAGGCGCAGGGCCAGGGCCCGCGGGGCCTCGCCGGGCAGGGGGGTTTCGTCCACTTCGGGTGCGGTGACGGTGAAGGGCAGGTTCAGGCGCTGCAGCAATTCGCGCCGGTAGCGGGAGGTCGAGCCCAAAACCAGGGTTCTCGGCATGGGGAGGGGTTGATGCATGCCTTGATTCTCTTACACTGCGCACATGACCAAGGAATTCAACCCCGACCGGCTTGACGCCAAGGCCTTCGTGCAGGCAGGAGCACGTCTGGCGGGGCACGATTCCCTGCTGAAGTACGAGCGCCTGGCGCAAGAGGCCAAAGGCCTGCACCCTGACCTGCGCGTGGACTGGGAGGCCCAGGGCGAGTGGCGGGCCGAGGCCGGTACCGATGGCGGCCAGATGTGGATGCACCTGCAGGTGCAGGCGACCTTTCCCATGGTCTGCCAGCGCTGCCTGGGGCCGGTGGATGTGCCGCTGCAGTTCAACCGCTCGTTTCGCTTCGTTGCCGATGAAGCCACAGCCGAGGCGCTGGACGACGAGGTCGAAGAAGACCTGCTGGCGCTGAGCCGCGAGTTCGATCTGCACGAGCTGATCGAGGACGAGCTGCTCATGACCCTGCCCGTGGTGCCGCGCCACGACGAGTGCCCGACCCAGGTGCCCATGGCGTCGAGCGACGAGGATTTCGAGGCGGCCGAAGCCGAGCGCCCCAACCCGTTTGCTGCCCTGGCCAGCCTGCGTGTGGGCAAATCGGATAAATAGATCGCTTTGGGCTATAATCGAGGGCTTCGCGCGAATCCCCTCGTGTCTTTTAATGGGCTGATCGCGTTTTTACCAACCCCCTTTTCAAGACCAGGAGCCAACCATGGCCGTTCAGCAAAACAAGAAATCCCCGTCCAAGCGCGGCATGCACCGCTCGCACAACGCCTTGAATGTGCCCGGCATCGCTGTCGAGCCCACCACCGGCGAAATTCATATGCGCCACCACATCAGCCCCAACGGTTTCTACCGCGGCCGTCAGGTGCTGAAGAACAAGTCCGAAGCCTGACACCCGTCAGAGGTCAAGACCCCGGGGCCCGTTGCTACTTGCCTGTAGCACGGGCCTTTGTCATGCGTGTTTCAAACGCTTCACCAGGCCCATCCAGCGGCCAGAACCTTACTCCATGATCACACTGGCTGTTGACTGCATGGGCGGCGATCACGGCCCCCATGTGACGCTGGCGGCATGCCGCCACTTTCTTGACGCGCATCCCGACGCCCACCTGCTGATGGTCGGCCTGCCCGATGCGCTCAAGGGCTTTGCCCATGACCGCGCCACGCTGGTGCATGCCAGCGAGGTGGTCGCCATGGACGACCCGATTGAGGTGGCCTTGCGCCGCAAGAAGGATTCGTCCATGCGCGTGGCCATCCAGCAGGTCAAGGACGGCGCGGCGGCAGCGGCCGTGTCGGCCGGCAACACCGGGGCCCTGATGGCCATCGCGCGCTATGTGCTCAAGACGCTCGACGGTATCGACCGGCCTGCCATTGCCTACCCGCTGCCCAATGCCAAGGGGGGCTCCACGACGGTGCTGGACCTGGGGGCCAACGTCGATTGCAACGAGCGCCACCTGCTTGAGTTTGCCGTGATGGGCTCCGCGCTCGACTCCGTGCTCAAGGGCAATGAGCAGCCCACCGTGGGGCTGCTGAATATCGGCGCCGAGGCCATCAAGGGCAGTGAAGTCATCAAAAAAGCCGGCGAATTGCTGCGTTCTGCCGCCAACTCCGGCAATTTGAATTTTGTGGGCAACGTCGAGGGCAATGATATCTTCAAGGGCACGACGGACATCGTGGTGTGCGATGGCTTCGTTGGCAACGTCGCCCTCAAGACCAGCGAGGGCCTGGCTGCCATGGTCGGTGCTTTCCTCAAGCAGGAATTCTCGCGCAATATTTTCACGAAAATTGCAGCCATCATTGCTTATCCGGTGCTATCTGCATTCAAAAAGCGCGTGGATTACCGTCGTTACAACGGCGCGGCGCTGCTCGGTTTGCGCGGCCTGGTGTTCAAGAGCCATGGCTCGGCCGACGAGATGGCTTTTGAGACGGCTTTGAACCGGGCGTATGATGCAGCCCGCAACAACCTGCTGGACCGTGTCCGCCTCCGCATCGCCAGCGCAGCGCCCTTTTTGCTGCCTCCCGATGCCGCCGCCAACAGCGGCACGGCGCCAGCGCCACAGTAATGAAACGCTATTCCCGTATTACCGGCACCGGCAGCCACCTGCCGCCGCGCCGGGTGACGAATGCCGACCTGGTGGCCGAACTGGCCGGCCGGGGCATCGAGACCTCGAATGAATGGATCGTGGAACGCACGGGCATCCAGGCGCGCCATTTCGCCGCGTCCGATGTGGCCTGTAGCGACATGGCCCTGGACGCTTCGCGCCATGCTTTGCAGGCGGCCGGTCTGGACGCGCAGGACATTGATCTGATCATCGTTGCCACGTCCACGCCGGACATGGTGTTCCCGTCCACGGCCTGCATCCTGCAGAACAAGCTGGGCGCCATCGGTTGCCCGGCGTTTGATGTGCAGGCGGTGTGCAGTGGTTTTGTCTATGCGCTCACCGTGGCCGACGCGATGATCCGCGCCGGCACCGCCAGGCGCGCCCTGGTGGTGGGCTCCGAAATTTTCAGCCGTCTGCTCGACTTCAACGACCGCACCACCTGCGTGCTGTTCGGCGACGGCGCGGGTGCCGTGGTGCTCGAAGCCTCGGACGAGCCGGGCATCCTGTCCACCGATCTGCACGCCGATGGCCGCCATGTGGGCATCCTGTGCGTGCCGGGCCATGTCTCGGGCGGGCAGGTCAGCGGCTTGCCGCTGCTGACCATGGACGGGCCGGCCGTCTTCAAGCTGGCCGTCGGGGTGCTGGAGAGCGCCGCGCGCGCCACGCTGGAGAAGGCGGGGCTGACCGAGGCCGACATCGACTGGCTGGTGCCGCACCAGGCCAACATCCGCATCATGCAGGGCACGGCGCGCAAGCTCAAATTGCCGGTGGACAAGATGGTCGTCACCGTCGATCAGCATGGCAACACCTCGGCGGCATCGATCCCGCTGGCGCTGGACCATGCGGTGCGCGCAGGCCAGATCACCCCGGGCCAGACCGTGCTGCTCGAAGGCGTGGGCGGCGGCTTCACCTGGGGTGCGGTGCTCCTGAAAATGTAGCTTCTGGCGCTTGATGGATAAGCGCTAGAGCCTGATTTCATTCATATTTTTAATAAGTGCAATGAAGAACTTCGCATTTGTCTTTCCGGGCCAGGGATCGCAGTCCGTGGGCATGCTCGATGGCTGGGGCGACCACCCTGCCGTGGTGCAGACGCTGCAGGAGGCGTCGGACGCCCTGGGCGAAGACATGGGTCTTCTGATCCAGCAAGGCCCCAAGGAGGCGCTGGCCCTGACCACGAACACCCAGCCGGTGATGCTGGTTGCGGGCGTGGCGGCCTGGCGCGTGTGGCGTGCCGAGGGCGGCGCGCTGCCGGCCGCTGTGGCGGGACACTCGCTCGGTGAATACTCGGCGCTGGTGGCGTCTGGCGTGCTCACGCTGGCCCAGGCGGCGCCGCTGGTGCGCCTGCGCGCCGCTGCCATGCAGGAAGCCGTTCCCGTGGGCACCGGCGCCATGGCGGCCATTCTGGGGCTGGATGCTGCAAAAGTGATAGCTGGCTGCGCAGAAGTGACGGCCGCCATGGGCCAAAATGGCACTGAAGTGGTCGAGGCCGTGAATTTCAACGATCCGGCGCAGACCGTGATCGCCGGCAGCAAGGCCGCCGTCGAGAAGGCCTGCGAAGCCCTCAAGGCCGCAGGCGCCAAGCGCGCGCTGCCCCTGCCGGTGTCGGCACCGTTCCATTCCAGCCTGATGAAGCCCGCCGCCGAGAAACTGCGCGCGGCCCTGGCCGCCACCGCGCTGGCTGCGCCGCAGATTCCGGTGCTCAACAATATTGATGTGGCCGTGCAGCAGGACGCCGACGCCATCCGCGACGCGCTTTACCGCCAGGCCTTCGGACCCGTGCGCTGGGTGGAGTGCGTGCAGGCCCTCAAGGGCCGGGGCATCACCCACCTTGTCGAGTGCGGCCCGGGCAAGGTGCTCATGGGCCTGACCAAGCGCATCGACGCAGAACTGACTGGTGCGGCCCTGTACGACACCGCCACCTTGAATGAAGTGAAGGAACTGCTGGCATGAGCGAAACCACTGCAACCCCCACTGTCGCGCTGGTCACCGGCGCCTCGCGCGGCATTGGCGCCGCCATCGCGCTGGAGTTGGCCGCACGCGGCCACCAGGTCATCGGTACGGCCACCACCGACGAAGGCGCCGCGCGCATCAGCCAGGCGTTGTCGGCGTATCCGGGCTGCCGGGGTGCCAATCTCAACGTGACCGACGCCGCAGCGGTCGAGGCGCTGATCGACAGCATCGTCAAGGGCCAGGGCGGCCTGCATGTGCTGGTGAACAACGCCGGCATCACGCGCGACCAGCTGGCCATGCGCATGAAGGACGACGACTGGGACGCCGTGCTCGACACCAATCTCAAGGCGGTGTTTCGTGTCAGCCGCGCGGCCATCAAGCCCATGATGAAGCAGCGTTTTGGCCGCATCATCAGCATCACCAGCGTGGTGGGCGCCTCGGGCAACCCGGGTCAGGCCAACTACGCTGCCGCCAAGGCCGGCGTGGCCGGCATGACCCGTGCGCTGGCGCGTGAGCTGGGCAGCCGCAACGTGACCGTGAACTGCGTGGCGCCTGGTTTCATCCAGACCGACATGACGGCCGAGCTGTCTGAAGAGCAGCACAAGGCCCTGCAATCGCAGATCCCGCTGGGCCACATGGGGCAACCTTCAGACATCGCGCACGCGGTCGCCTACCTCGCCTCGCGCGAGGCCGGTTACGTGACCGGGCAGGAATTGCATGTCAATGGCGGCATGTATATGTAATTGACGAAAAATCACGCCGGTTCATCCGTGCGGCGGGCGGTTTAGGGGTGCTCTCTTAAACGGCTAGAATCGCGGATCCATTCACAACCCCCAGAGGGAAACCATGAGCGATATCGAAGCACGTGTCAAAAAAATCATTGCCGAACAACTCGGCGTTGAAGAGTCTCAAGTCACCAACGAAAAGGCCTTCGTGGCCGACCTGGGTGCCGACTCGCTCGACACGGTGGAACTGGTGATGGCGCTGGAAGACGAATTCGGCATCGAGATTCCCGACGAAGACGCCGAGAAAATCACGACGGTGCAAAACGCCATCGACTACGCCACCTCCCACCCGAAGGCCTGAACGGCGCGCCTGGCGCCTTCTCTTCAGCGATCAGCACAAGGTTTTAACGCATGAGCCGTCGTCGCGTTGTCGTGACCGGCCTGGGTTGCATCAGCCCCGTGGGAAACACGGTGCAGGACGCCTGGGCCAATATCCTTGCCGGTCAGTCCGGCATTGACCTCATCACCAAGTTCGATACGTCGAACTTTTCCTGCAAGATTGCAGGGGAGGTCAAGGGGTTTGATCTGGAGTCGTACATCAGCGCCAAGGATGCGCGCGCGATGGACTCCTTCATTCATTTCGGCATCGCGGCGGCCGCACAGGCCGTGCACGATGCCGGCCTGCCCACGGGCGATGCGCTGACCGACGAGCTGGCCACCCGCATTGGCTGCGTGATCGGCTCGGGGATTGGTGGCTTGCCACTGATCGAAAACACCCACGCCGAATTCGTCAGCCGCGGGGCCCGGCGGATCACCCCATTTTTCGTGCCGGCGTCCATCATCAATATGGTCGCCGGGCATGTGTCCATGCGTTTCGGCTTCAAGGGGCCGAATCTGGCCGTTGTCACGGCCTGCACCACGGGCCTGCACTGCATCGGTGAGGCCGGTCGCATGATCGAATACGGCGATGCCGATGTGGTCATCGCCGGGGGCGCCGAAGCCACGGTGTCGCCGCTGGGCATTGGCGGCTTTGCCGCGATGCGCGCGCTCTCCACCCGCAACGACGACCCCAAGGCCGCCTCGCGCCCCTGGGACAAGGACCGCGACGGCTTCGTGCTGGGCGAGGGTGCCGGTGTCGTGGTGGTCGAGGAATACGAACACGCCAAGGCGCGTGGCGCCAAAATTTATGCGGAACTGAGCGGCTACGGCATGAGCGCCGACGCCGGCCACATGACCGCGCCCAACATGGACGGCCCGCGCCGCGCCATGCTGGCTGCCTTGCGCAACGCCGGCATCAATGCCGATGAGGTGGCCTACCTCAATGCACACGGCACGTCCACGCCGCTGGGCGATGTCAACGAGACCAATGCCATCAAGGCGGCCTTCGGCGACCACGCGCACAAGATGGTGGTGAGTTCGACCAAGTCCATGACCGGCCACCTGCTGGGCGGGGCGGGCGGCATCGAGAGCATCTTCACGATCCTCGCGCTCTACCACCAGAAGGTTCCGCCGACCATCAACCTGGACAACCAGGACCCCGAGTGCGACCTCGACTACTGCGCCAACACGGCGCGGGACATGAAGATGGATGTCGCGATCAAGAACAACTTCGGCTTTGGTGGCACCAACGGCACGCTGGTGTTCCGGCGCGTCTGAGTTGCCTCGGTATGCGTTGCGGCCGTTGACCGCCTGCGCCCGCCGCGTGTCGCGGGTTCTGTGTGGCGGTTCGCTGTGACCGCTCTTCCTTCGCGTTACCGCGCTCCGGCGGTCCAGTATCCGACGTCAGGGCGTTCGGTCTGGCTCGGCGCAGCGCTGGCGCTGGGGTCGACGGCAGGATTTGCGGTATTGCTTGCCTGGTGCTGGTTGGGCACATCGGCGCAGCCCGCCTGGATGGTGGGGGCCGCCTTTGTGCTGTGGCTGGTGGCGTCGGGCGTGGCCTGGCGCTTCTGGTCGGGCCTTCCTGCAGGAACCCTGGCCTGGGATGGCCAGGTCTGGACCTTGCAGTGCGTGCCGCAGACCATGCTGCGCGGCGCCCTGACCGTTGATCTGGATCTGCAGCGCCGCATGGCGGTGCGCCTGGCCGCGACGGACGGATCGACCCGTTGGCTCTGGCTGGAGCAGAACCTTGAGCCCTTGCGCTGGGGAGATCTGCGCCGTGCGGTATATTCGCGCCCCGGGCACAGCGTTGCAGGCGCCCCCGAACAGGCTTCAGAGGGCGCTGGCCCGGTGTGACCCCATTTTTCATGACCGCAATTCCACCCGCCACACCCCTTGACGAATCACCGGCCCAGCAGACTGACCTCCAGCTTGTGGAGCGGACGGTGGCGGGCGACTTGCGCGCCTACGATCTGCTCGTCATCAAATACCAGCGCCGCATTGAACGGCTGATTGGGCGCATGGTGCGCGATACGGATCTGGTCCAGGATATTGCCCAGGAAACGTTCTTGCGGGCCTTTCGGGCGTTGCACCAGTTTCGCGGAGATGCCCAGTTCTATACATGGCTCTACCGCATTGCGGTGAACACGGCCAAGAAATTCTTGATGGACCTCAAGCGTGATCCGCTGATCTATGAGGGGGCCATGCGCAGCGACGATGACGAGAATGAAACTTCCCGCATCGGGCAAGAACTAACCAACGACGAAACACCTGAAACAGTGCTGGCGGCCCGGGAAATAGCGACGGCAGTCAACGCGGCCATGGAGGCGCTGCCCGACGATTTGCGGCAGGCCGTCACGCTGCGGGAAATTGAAGGCTTGAGCTATGAGGAAATCGCCACGGTCATGGCATGCCCGATCGGGACGGTGCGTTCGCGCATCTTTCGGGCCCGGGAAGCCATTTCGGCCCGGGTGCGTCCGCTGCTGGAAAACCGCACGGGCAAGCGCTGGTAGCAAGTCAGGTATGCGAAACGTCGGGTTTGGAATTGGCAGGTGACACCATGAATGATGATCTGAAAAAACGCGAACTGCTCTCGGCTCTGGCGGACGGCCCGTTGGAGGGCGACGAACTGGCGCAGGCCCTGCAATTTGCCGCACAGGATGAGGGGCGTGAGACATGGCAGATGTACCACCTGGTGGGTGATGTCATGCGCTCTGCCGAGCTGGCGCGCCCGGACCACGGAAGCGCTTTCCTGGCGAATTTGCATCAGAAGATGGCCCAGGAGCCCGTGCGTTCGCTGCCGCCAGCGCAGTTGCCCGATGCATCGCGGCAGGCTCTGCCGGCGCAGGCGGCCAACGATTCGGTGTTCCGCTGGAAGATGGTGGCGGGTTTTGCATCGCTGGCGGCGGTGGCCGCCATGGGCTGGAATGCCTTGGGGCATCTGCAAGGGGAATCCGCAGGCCCCCAGTTGGCTGCAGCACCGGCCACGGCACCTGTGCAGGTGGCAGCTACCGGCAATCCGGACACGCAAGTGATGATCCGGGACCCACGCCTGGATGAGTTGCTGGCGGCGCATAAGCAGTACAGCGGTACGACGGCCCTGCAGATGCCGGCAGGTTTCTTGCGCAACGCCAATTTTGACTCCCCCGCGCGTTAGTACAACTCTTCTTTCCAGTGGGTCGGGCCCTTTTTGGCCTTGGCGGCGGCCCTATTTGTTTCGGCAGGAATCGCATCGCCGCCAGGATCGGGCTGCGCAGCGCCCACGGTGCCATGCCGGGTGGCTAGCCCACCCACGGTGGGTCGGACCGGCAAGTGCTGGGGTTTCTGTCGGCGCATGGAACCAAATCTGCCGCAGCATTTCTCAAAGCACGTTCCTCGAACGCAATGTGAACACGAACTCTTGAAAGGTCGGAGATGAAAAAGAACGATTGGACGAGGTGGTCTTGGGGTGGGTTGGCGGGTGCGCTCTCGCTGGCTCTGGGCGCCACCATGGCATTGCCAGCGGTGGCGCAGGTGCCGGCACAGACGCCGCCAGCTTCGGTACGCGGATTGCCTGACTTTACCGATCTGGTGGAGCAGGTCGGGCCCTCGGTCGTGAACATTCGCACCATGGAAAAGATGGCGGCCCGCGGGGGCATGAACGGGATGGACGAAGAGATGCTTGAGTTCTTCAAGCGTTTTGGTGTGCCCATTCCGAATCTGCCCCGGCAGCCAAGGCCGCAGCGTCCCAATCAGGAAGACGATCAGCCGCGGGGTGTCGGATCGGGGTTCATCGTCAGTGCCGATGGGTATGTCATGACCAATGCCCATGTGGTCGATGGCGCCGATGAGGTGATTGTCACGCTGACGGACAAGCGGGAATTCAAGGCCAAGATCGTGGGAACGGACAAGCGTACCGACGTGGCGGTGGTCAAGATCGAGGCCAGTGGCCTGCCGGCGGTGCGGATTGGTGACATCAACCGGCTGCGGGTGGGCGAGTGGGTCATGGCCATTGGTTCGCCCTTTGGCCTGGAAAACACGGTGACTGCAGGTATCGTGAGTGCCAAGCAGCGGGATACGGGCGACTATTTGCCGTTCATCCAGACCGATGTCGCCATCAATCCCGGCAACTCGGGAGGTCCGCTGATCAACATGCGCGGCGAAGTGGTGGGGATCAACAGCCAGATTTATTCGCGCTCGGGCGGGTTCATGGGGATCTCGTTCGCCATTCCGATTGACGAAGCCATGCGCGTCAGCGAGCAGCTGCGCGCGAGTGGGCGCGTGACGCGGGGGCGCATTGGTGTGCAGATCGGGCAGGTGACGCGTGATGTGGCGGAATCGCTGGGCCTGGGCAAGCAGCAGGGCGCGTTGGTGACTGGCGTGGAAGCCGGGTCGCCTGCCGAGAAGGCGGGGATTGAGGCGGGTGACATCATCACGCGCTTCGATGGCAAGGCCATTGAAAAAATCGCCGATCTGCCGCGCATGGTGGGCAATACCAAGCCTGGAACCAAAAGCACCGTGACGGTGTTCCGCCGGGGCAGCACGCGCGACTTGTCGATCCAGATTGCGGAAATCGAGCCCGACAAGTCGGCGCTCAAGACCTCGGACAAGGATGCCAAGCCCAAGTCGTCCTCGGCGGCCCAGCAACTCGGGTTGACGGTGTCGGACTTGACCGATGCGCAGAAAAAAGAACTGAAACTGCGCGGCGGGGTGCGCGTGGATACCGCCACCGAGTCGGCTGCACGGGCCGGATTGCGTGAAGGCGATGTGATTCTCGCGATTGCCAATGCAGAGGTGGCCGGGGTGAAGGATTTCGAGGCAGCCTTGTCCAAGGCCGACAAGAGCAAGCCCATCAATGTGCTCTTTCGCCGGGGTGAGTGGGCGCAATATGCGCTGATCCGGCCGGTGCGTTGAGCACGGTGTTTGCAGGAGAGTTTCGCCCTGTGATCGGTGGATGGCCCGGGCAAGGCATGACGGGTCTTTCATCGATCCATCCATGGGGAGGCGTTCTTGGCATCCATCGAAATAGGTAGAATGGGGGCAGTTCTCGCATGACTATTGGCATATGGATTGACCGTCAATCCGCGATGCGAAATCTTGCGCAGTAATGAACAGGATATTCACATGCCATCCCGAGTGGGGTGAATGATTTGTGAATAAATTGTGGATATCTGTGTTGCCGCTGGTCTGCAATGCCCTCAGGAGGCCAAGGCGCGGCCTTGGATTTGCCGGCTTTTTGCCTACAATGAAGTCCCAACCATCGCAGTTGCCAAAGATTGTTGGTTCAGGGCGCGTCTCCCGTTGACGCGCCCTTTTTTCTTGCGTGCATCTTGGCCATTTCCTCACTTGACGTTATTCGTTGATGAACCACATCAGAAATTTTTCCATCATTGCGCACATTGACCATGGCAAGTCCACGCTTGCGGATCGCCTGATCCAGCGTTGCGGCGGTTTGGCCGAGCGCGAGATGGAGGCGCAGGTGCTCGACTCGATGGATATCGAGAAAGAGCGCGGCATCACCATCAAGGCGCAAACGGCAGCGCTGCACTACAAAGCCAAGGATGGGCAGGTCTACAACCTCAACCTGATCGACACGCCTGGCCATGTGGACTTCTCCTACGAAGTGAGCCGGTCGCTGTCGGCCTGCGAGGGCGCGCTGCTGGTGGTGGATGCCTCGCAGGGCGTGGAGGCCCAGACCGTGGCCAACTGCTATACCGCGCTCGATCTGGGCGTGGAAGTGCTGCCGGTGCTCAACAAGATGGACCTGCCGCAGTCCGATCCGGACAATGCCAAGGCCGAAATCGAGGACGTGATCGGTATCGATGCGGGCGACGCCATTCCCTGTTCTGCCAAGACAGGCATGGGCATCGAGGAAATTCTCGAAGCCATCGTGGCCAAGGTGCCGGCGCCCCGGGGCAATCCCGAAGGCCCGCTGCGCGCGATGATCATCGACAGCTGGTTCGATACGTATGTGGGAGTGGTGATGCTGGTGCGCGTGGTCGATGGCCGCCTGCTCAAGGGCGAGCGCATCAAGATGATGGCCACCGGAGCGGCGTATGAGGCGGGAAGCCTGGGCGTTTTCACACCCGCCAACGAGTCGCGCGAAGCTCTGCGGGCGGGCGAGGTGGGGTATGTGATCTGCGGCATCAAGGAGCTGCAGGCCGCCAAGGTGGGCGACACCATCACGCTGGAAAAGAAGCTCCCGAACAACGCGGGTCCTGCGACGGAGGCCTTGCCGGGCTTCAAGGAAATTCAGCCGCAGGTGTTTGCCGGCCTGTACCCGACCGAGGCGAGCGAATACGACCAGTTGCGCGACGCGCTGGAAAAGCTCAAGCTCAACGATGCCTCGCTGCACTACGAGCCCGAGGTGAGCCAGGCGCTGGGTTTTGGCTTCCGTTGCGGCTTCCTGGGGCTGCTGCACATGGAGATCGTGCAGGAACGCTTGGAACGCGAATTCGACCAGGATCTGATCACCACGGCACCCAGTGTGGTCTACCAGGTGGTCATGCCGGGCGGCGAGGTCGTCATGGTGGAAAACCCCGCGAAGATGCCCGACCAGGGCAAGCTGCAGGAAATCCGCGAACCCATCGTGACCGTGCACCTGTACATGCCCCAGGAGTATGTGGGGCCGGTGATGACGCTGGCCAACCAGAAGCGCGGCGTGCAGATGAACATGGCTTACCACGGCCGCCAGGTCATGCTGACCTACGAGATGCCGCTGGGCGAGATCGTGCTCGACTTCTTCGACAAGCTCAAGTCGGTGAGCCGGGGCTACGCCAGCATGGACTATGAGTTCAAGGAATACCGGGCCTCGGACGTGGTGAAGGTCGATATCCTGCTCAATGGCGAGAAAGTCGATGCGCTGTCGATCATCGTGCACCGCAGCCAGTCGCAGTACCGTGGCCGGGCCGTGGTCGCCAAGATGCGCGAGATTATCAGCCGCCAGATGTTTGACGTGGCCATCCAGGCGGCCATCGGCGCCAACATCATTGCGCGCGAGACCATCAAGGCGATGCGCAAGAACGTGTTGGCGAAATGCTACGGCGGTGACATCACCCGCAAGCGCAAGCTTCTCGAGAAGCAGAAAGCAGGCAAGAAACGCATGAAACAGATTGGCTCGGTGGAGGTGCCCCAGGAAGCGTTCCTCGCCATTTTGCAGGTGGAGGACTGATGCAGGCCATGCAGATTCTGACCTCGCTCGTGCTGGCCGCCTTTGCCGGCTATATGGGCGCCTGGTACTTTGGGGCGATCGAAGGCAACTTTGCCCTGTTGCTGTTTCTGGCCACGGTGGTGACCGGTGCCTACTGGCTGGCCGAGCGTTTCTATTTCCTGCCGCAGCGCCACCGTGCAGCCCAGGCCATCGAGGATGCCGCCGCCCAGCGCCGCGCCGAACTAGACCGCATGGGCATCGCCAAGGTGGACATCGATGTGCAGGAGTCGAAAGAGCGTCTGCTCATGCAGCCCTGGTGGCTGGACTGGACGGCGGGCCTTTTTCCGGTGATCGCCACGGTGTTTCTGCTGCGCTCTTTCCTGTTCGAGCCCTTCAAGATTCCCTCCGGCTCGATGATTCCCACCTTGCAGGTGGGCGACCTGATCCTGGTGAACAAGTTCACCTATGGGGTGCGTCTGCCCGTCATTCATACCAAGATCATCGAAGGGAATGCTCCGCAGCGCGGGGATGTGATGGTGTTCCGCTATCCGCCCCAGCCGAATCTGGACTACATCAAGCGCGTGGTGGGTGTGCCGGGTGATGAGGTCGCTTACCTGAACAAGCGGCTCACCATCAATGGCCAGGCCGTGGATACGGCATCTGCGGCCGACTTCTTCGACGACAGTGTCATGCGCTACTTCAAGCAGTACGAGGAGCAGCTGGGCACGCGCCCCCACCGCCTGCTGAACAACCCCGAGGTGCCGGCCTTCATCCAGGGTGCCAGCAATTTTGCCTACCGCGACAACTGCCGTTACAGTGTGGAAGGCGTGGTCTGCAAGGTGCCTGAAGGCCATTACTTCATGATGGGTGACAACCGCGATAATTCGCTCGACTCGCGTTACTGGGGGTTTGTGCCCGAGTCCCACATCGTGGGAAAGGCCTTCTTTGTCTGGATGAACTTCGGCAACCTCAAGCGCATCGGGTCGTTCAACTGAGCCGCCCCAGAAGCGGCCCACAACCATAGAGGGGATAGGTTATGCATGTTTACCATACAGCCAGCCGGGCGCGTCAGCGTGGCCTGTCGTTCATTGGCGTCATTTTCATCGGCCTGATCGCTGTGGCTGCTTTTGCCATCGGCGGGCAGTCGATACCGATTTTTTTGGAGTACCAGGCGATTCAGAAGGCGGCAACCAAGGCCGCAAGAGAGGGGGCTACCGTACCCGATGTTCGGGCGCTTTTTGACAAAGCAGCTCAGATTGACGACATCTCTTCCATTCAGGGCAAGGATCTCGAAGTGACCAAGCGCGGCGACAAGGTTGTCGTGTCGTTCAAGTATTCGCGCGAAATTGCTCTGGCAGGCCCTGCTTACCTTGTCTACCGTTTTGAAGAGTCGACCAAATAGGTGCCACCCGCTCTTGCTTCGCTGCAGTCACGGCTGCAGTATCTGTTCTCTGACCCCGCGCTGCTGCAGCGCGCCGTGACGCACCGCAGTTTCAGCGCCGACCACAACGAGCGACTGGAGTTTCTGGGAGATTCCGTGCTCAATCTGGCGGTCGCCAGCCTGCTGTATCGGCGGTTGAGTGCGCAGCCCGAAGGCGATCTGTCGCGGGTGCGTGCCAACATGGTCAAGCAGGACACCCTGCACCAGTTGGCCCTGGGTCTGCGGCTGCCCGAGGTGTTGCGGCTGGGGGAGGGCGAATCGCGCTCGGGCGGTCACAAGCGCCCCTCCATCCTGGCCGATGCCCTCGAAGCCGTCATCGGCGCCATCTATCTGGATGCGGGGTACACCCCGGCCGAGGCCTTGGTGCACCGACTGTTCGAGGCGGTCGAAATCAATCCCCAGATGCAGGCGGCGGCCAAGGATGCCAAGACCGCATTGCAGGAGTGGCTGCAGGGCCGCAAAATGCAGTTGCCCCAGTACCGTGTGGTGGGCACCGTGGGCGCGGCGCACAAGCAGACCTTTGACGTGGAATGCGCCATTCCTGAACTGTCGCTCACCGAGCGCGGTATTGGCGGTTCACGCCGTGCCGGCGAGCAGTCTGCCGCGACGGCCATGCTGGCCACATTGAAAGCAAGACACCCATGAATGAAGATGCTACAAAAAATGTAGCTGACAGCGCAAACGAATCGGGCGCTGAAGGCCAAAATGACCTGGAAGCCATGCTGGCCGCAGCCCGGCCGGCCGGTGCCGCAACAGACGTTGAGGGCCAGCGCTGCGGCGTGATCGCCATCGTCGGCAAGCCCAATGTGGGCAAATCCACGCTGCTCAACGCGTTGGTGGGCCAGAAAATCAGCATCACCTCGCGCAAGGCGCAGACTACGCGCCACCGCATCACCGGCATCCGGACCATGGGACAGACGCAGTTCGTGTTTGTCGATACGCCGGGCTTCCAGACCCGCCACGCCACCGCTCTGAACAAGTCGCTCAACAAGACCGTGATGGGCGCCATCGGCGATGTGGACCTGATCCTGTTCGTGGTCGAGGCGGGCAGCTTCACGCTGGCCGATGCCAAGGTATTGAGCCTGTTCAAACCCGGCATCCCCACGCTGCTCATCGCCAACAAGCTCGACAACGTGCACCGCCGCGCCGAGATCGCGCCCTGGCTCAAGAGCATGCAGGAGCGCCACCCGTTCGCCGAGTTCGTGCCCATGTCGGCCAAGAACAAGGGTGACATTGCGCGGCTCTATGGCATTTGCGAGAAATACCTGCCCGAACAGCCCTGGTGGTACGGCGAGGACGAGCTGACCGATCGCAGCGAGAAGTTTCTGGCCTCCGAGACCGTGCGCGAGAAGTTGTTCCGCTTCACGGGCGACGAGTTGCCCTACACCTCCACCGTCATCATCGACAAGTTCGAGGAAGAGGCCAGCAAACAGCACAAGCGACTGGTGAAGATCGCTGCCACCATCGTCGTCGAGCGGGACAACCACAAGATGATGGTCATCGGCGACAAGGGCGAGCGCCTCAAGCGCATTGGAACCGAGGCGCGCCAGGAGCTGGAAAAGCTCCTCGATGCCAAGGTTTTCCTGGAGCTGTGGGTCAAGGTGCGCTCGGGCTGGGCCGACGACGAGGCGCGCGTGCGCTCGTTCGGCTACGAGTAATCCTGCCCGCTCAATCCGTGCCTGAAGGGCCAATGTGGCCACCTCCCGCCGTTTTTCCAACGAACCCGCCTTTGTGCTGCACCGCTACGACTGGAGTGAGTCCAGCCTGATCCTGGAGGTGTTCACGCGCCACCAGGGGCGCACGGCGCTGGTGGCCAAGGGGGCCAAGAAGCCCAGCTCCAACTTCCGGCCGGTGCTGCTGCCGCTGCAGCCGCTGCACCTGACCTGGACGCAAAGCGACGCGGGCGCGAGCGACATCCACACCCTCAAGGGAGCGGAATGGGTCGGCGGCCACATCATGCCCACGGGCGACGCCCTGCTGGCGGGCATCTACCTCAACGAGCTGCTGCTGCGCCTGCTGGCCCGCGACGACCCGCACGCTCATCTGTTCGACATCTATGCGGACGTGGTGCGCGTGCTGGCGAGCGAGCATGGCGAAGCGCTGGAACCCGTGCTGCGCAGTTTCGAACTGCAGCTGCTGCGCGAGATCGGCCTGCTGCCGACGCTGGATGTGCAGACGCTCACCTACACCACTTTGGACCCGCAGCATCGCTATGCCCTGGTGGCAGAAGGCGGATTGCGCGCCGCCACGGCCACGGAGCGCGCCAGCCTGAGCGGTACGCAGTGGCGCACCCTGCAGGCAGCGCTGGACGACGGCGCGCACTTCACGCACCTGCTGCGCGCCGTGGCCCCCTTGGCCGCAGAGCTCAAGCCGCAGCTGCGCACCTTGTTGCAATACCATTGCGGCAGCCCGCTGTTGCGGACGCGCCAGTTCATGATGGACATGCAATCGCTGTCACCGAACTGATGCGGGCACTTTTGCTTACGTTCTTATGAATTCACCTCTTTCCAGACACCGTACCGCGCTGTCGGTCAACGTCAACAAGGTTGCGCTGGTGCGCAACACGCGCCACTTGGGCATTCCCAGCGTCACGCGCGCGGCACTGCTGTGCCTGCAGGCGGGCGCGCAGGGCATCACCGTGCACCCGCGCCCTGACGAGCGCCACATCCGCGCCGATGACGTGCACGCGCTGGCTGAGTTGATGAAGGCCTGGCCCGACCGCGAATACAACATCGAGGGCAATCCCTCGCAGAACCTGATGGATTTCATCCGCCAGGTGCTTCCTACCCAAGCCACCTTCGTGCCCGACAGCGAAGACCAGTTCACCAGCGACCACGGCTGGAGCTTCCCGCAGGATGCCGAGCGCCTGCGTCCGCTGATCGCCGAGTGCAAGCAGCTGGGTGTGCGCGTGAGCCTGTTCATGGACCCGGTGCCTGCGCAGATGGCCCAGGCCCGCGCTGTGGGCGCTGATCGTGTCGAGCTCTACACCGAGCCTTACGCCGCCGCCTGGGGTACCAGCCGCCAGGCCATCGAGCTGGAGCGCTACCGCGCAGCCGCGCAGGCCGCGCTGGACGCGGGGCTGGGTGTGAACGCGGGCCACGACCTCAACCGCGACAACCTGGCGGCCTTCGTGCGCACCGTGCCCGGGGTGCTGGAGGTGTCCATCGGCCATGCCCTGATTTCTGATGCGCTGGAGCTGGGCTATGCCGCCACGGTGCAGGCCTACCAGGCGTGCATTGATGCGGGTTGCTCCTGATGTAATAGCTGCTGGCGCTTGCTGCATAAGCGCTGGAAGCACTTTTTATTCAAATTCATGATCTACGGCATCGGCACCGACATCTGCGATGTGCGCCGCATCCGCGCCAGCCTGGCGCGCCATGGCGACCGCTTTGCCGAGAAGGTGCTGAGCGAGGCCGAGCTGGCCACCTGGCGTGCGCGCAGCCAGCGCTGGCCCGAGCGCGGCGTGCGCTATCTGGCTACACGCTTTTCCGCCAAGGAGGCGTTCAGCAAGGCCATCGGGCTGGGCATGCGCATGCCCATGACCTGGCGTGCGTGCGAGGTGGGGTCGCTGCCCAGCGGCCAGCCCGTCATCGTGCTGCATGGTGCGCTCAAGGAGTGGTTTGACGCGCGGGCACTCACGGCGCACCTCAGCGTGACCGATGAATCCGACTACGCGGCGAGTTTCTGTGTTGTAGAGAAATTGGCCTCTGGCGCTTGATGGTAAAGCGCTAGTAGCTATTAATTAAATAGCATTTTCTGTTTTTAACCCATGATGGAACACGCCCCTCTCATTCTCGATGTGGCCGGCACGGCACTCACCGCCGCCGACCGCCGCCGTCTCGCGCACCCGCTGACCGGTGGCGTGATCCTGTTTGCCCGCAACTGGCAGAGCCGCGCCCAGCTGCTGGAACTCACTAGCGCCATCAAGGCCGTGCGGGACGACCTGCTGATCTGCGTGGACCACGAAGGCGGGCGCGTGCAGCGCTTTCGCAGTGATGGCTTCACCCACCTGCCGCCCATGCGCGCCCTGGGCGAAATGTGGATGCAGGATGGCCAGGGCGGCCCGGGCAGTGGTGCCATGGCGGCCACCAATGCCGCCACGGCGGCCGGCTATGTGCTGGCCAGCGAGCTGCGCGCCTGTGGCGTGGATTTTTCCTTCACGCCGGTGCTGGACCTCGATTGGCCAGACGATGCCCCCACGCCAGCGAAAGCGCTGGCTGCCCCCCAAGGGGGCCCGGGAAGCTTGGGGCGGCCCGGCGCTTCCCGCAGCGGCGTGATCGGCGACCGCGCTTTCCATGCCGACCCGCGGGTGGTCACACTGCTGGCCAAAAGCCTGGTGCAGGGCCTGTTGCAGGCCGGCATGGCGCACTGCGGCAAGCATTTTCCGGGGCATGGCTTTGTGGCGGCGGACTCGCACACCGACATTCCGGTGGACCGGCGCAGCCTCAAGGCCATCCTGCAGGACGATGCCGCGCCCTATGCATGGTTGCGCAGCACGCTCACCAGCGTGATGCCCGCGCATGTCATTTACCCGCAGGTGGACCCGCGCCCGGCCGGTTTCTCGCGCAAGTGGCTGCATGACATCCTGCGGGGGCGCCTGGGCTTCGATGGCGCCATCATCAGTGATGACCTGAGCATGGAAGGCGCGCGCCGCATCGACGGGCGGCTGGTCGGCTACACCGACGCAGCGGTGGCGGCGCTGCAGGCGGGCTGTGATCTGGTGCTGCTGTGCAACCAGAGCGTGGGTGCAGGGCGGGCGGTGGATGAATTGCTCGATGGCCTGGCTGCACAGCAGGCCCAGGGCCAGTGGCATCCCAGCCAGGACAGCGAATCGCGCCGGGTGGCCTTGCTGCCGCAGACCTTGCCACTGGCCTGGGATGACCTGATGTTCCAGCCAGCCTACCTGCAGGCGCTGGAGATGCTGCCCTGAAAGGCGCGGCGCAGCGTGTGCCGGCGCCTCAGAACGTGTTCACGATCTCCCAGGGGTCGCGCAGCGGTCTTTGCGGGATGGGATGCAAGGCGCGGGGCGCAGTGGATAGCCCGGCTATCCACAAGCGCCGCAACGCCGCAGACCGCCCGCAAAGGCCACTGCCCTTCGGGTTGGAGTGAAATCGGGCGATTGGACGCCCCGCCTGCTTGCATGGGCACGAGCCCATACGGCGCATCCGAAGCATCCACTCATCCCGATTGCGCTCCAACGCGGCCCCTGCGAGATCGTCAACACGTTCTCAGATCGTCAACACCCTCTCAGGGCGCCGAAGACGTGTTCTGCAACGGATCCTGCGTGGCTGGCGTCTGGGAGGCTGCTGGGGCTGTTCCAGGCTCCCAGCGCCGCAGAACGCGCTGAAAAACCAGCGTGTTGGGGATTTGCAGCAAAGCCCCGCCATGTCCTTCGGTCGCATCCTCCAGCGTGGTGTAGAGCAGATTGATGTCCACCACACGGCCCTTGGCACCGGGTTTTTCGGCGGTATCGAGCAACTCGATGGTGTCGCCCAGACGGAACGGTCCCACGGTGAAAATCAGGAACGCGCAGAAAAGGTTGGACAGCACGCTCCACGCAGCGAAAAAGGCCACGGCCCCCACTGTGGCAAAGCCGGTGAAGCCGGTCCACAGCACGGTGGCCGAGACCCCCAGGCGCTCCAGTATCAGCAACAGGGTGGCGGCCAGAAGGGTCCAGCGCACCAGCCCGAGAATGGGCATCTGCAGATCTAGGGGGATCTGGTAATGGCGCCCGGCACGGGTGAGCAGGCGCCCCAGCAGGTTCTGCAGCAGCCAGGCGGCCAGCAGGATGAGCGCAATCTGCACGCCCGGAACGATGATCTCCAGCCAGTCCTGGGCCCAGTCGGGCAGGTAGAGGGTCAATGAACGTCGCATGGGGCATTCAGGGGGCTGCGTGGAATCCGTCCGTCAGCCGTGTCGCTGCTCCACTGTGTCCAGCTGCATCTCGAAGCTGAAAAAGCGGTCGCGCCCCTGTGCCTTGGCGGCATACAGAGCCTGATCGGCGCGCATGATCATGCTTTCGGCGCTGGTGTTTTCGTCGGGCACGCAGGTGGTGATGCCACCCGAGAGCGTGAGCACGCCGCCCAGGGGGGAGTCTGGGTGGGCAATGGCGCGTGCCCGCAGCAACTGGCCCAGGGCGCGCGCGAAGGTCATGGCACCCGAACGGGGCGTGTTGGGCAGGATGAGCGCGAACTCCTCGCCGCCGTAGCGCGAGGCCACGTCACGCGGGCGCACGCACACTTCGTGCAGCACGCGGCCAATGTCCTTGAGGCAGCTGTCGCCCTGCACATGGCCCGCTGCGTCGTTGTAGCGTTTGAAGTGGTCCAGGTCGCAGAGCATGAGCGTGAGGGGTGTGCCGTCGCGCCGCGCCGCCACGATTTCGCTGTGCAGGATGCGGTCAAAGCCACGCCGGTTCACCAGGCCGGTGAGGGCGTCCACCTCGACCATTTCGTTGAGGCGCTGGTTGGCCAGGTGCAGCTCTTCGGTCAGGCCCACGAGGCGCCGGCGCATGTCCAGCAGGCGGCGCATGGCGCGCAGCTTGGCCACGAGCACGATGGGCTTGACGGGTTTGACGAGGTAGTCATCGCCACCGGCCTCGATGCCGCGCCAGACGTCCAGGTCGTTGTCCAGGCCGGAGAGAAAGATGATGGGCGTCCAGTCGCCCGGCTCGGCCATGCGCATCTGCTGTGCCACCCAGTAGCCGTCGTTGCCCGGCAGCCGGATGTCCAGCAGCACCAGATCAGGCCGCCGCAGCTTGAAGAGATGCAGTGCCACATCGCCATTGGGGGCTTCGAGCACGTCGGACACGCCGGCATGGCGCAACTCTCCCACCAGCGCCGCGCGCACGGAATCCTGGTCCTCCACCACCAGCACGGAGAGGGGTCCCATGCCGATAGGTGGCAGCAGGGAGGCAGATGTTTCGATGGGCGGGGCGGACGTCATGGGAGCGGGGCCGTCAGGCCGGTTCAGGTCTCCCGGCGCAGTGCCGGGAACAGGATCACGTCACGGATGCTCGGGCTGTCGGTCAGCAGCATCATCAGGCGGTCGATACCGATGCCGCAGCCGCCCGCGGGCGGCATGCCGTATTCAAGCGCGCGCACGAAATCGTGGTCGTAGTACATGGCCTCGTCATCACCACTGTCTTTGGCGGCCACCTGGGCGTGAAAGCGGGCGGCCTGATCCTCGGCGTCGTTCAGTTCGCTGAAACCGTTGCCGAACTCCCGACCCGTGATGTAGAGCTCGAAGCGCTCGGTGACCTCGGGGCGCGCATCGTTGGCGCGTGCCAGCGGCGAGATTTCGGTCGGGTGCTCCATGATGAAGGTGGGCTGCCACAGCTTGTCTTCCACCGTCTCTTCGAAGTACAGCACCTGCAGGCTGGCCAGGCTGCGGGTGGAGAGCTTGTTCTTCTCCTCGCTCATGCCCAGCTTCTTGAGGGCGCTGATGAGCCAGTCGGCATCGTCCACATGGGCGCCCGCCTCGGTGTACTGGAAGATGGCCTCACGGATGGTCAGGCGTGCGAAAGGCTGGGCCAGATCGACCTCGCGGCCCTGGTAGCTGAGCTGCAGCGTGCCCACGGCCTTGAGGGCTGCGTCGCGCACGAGCTGTTCGGTGAAGCCCATCAAGTCCTGGTAGTTCCAGTAGGCTGCATAGAACTCCATCATCGTGAACTCGGGGTTGTGGCGCACCGAGATGCCTTCGTTGCGGAAGTTGCGGTTGATCTCGAACACGCGCTCGAAGCCGCCCACGAGCAGGCGCTTCAAATACAGCTCGGGCGCGATGCGCAGGTACATCTCCTGCTCCAGCGCGTTGTGGTGCGTCACGAAGGGCTTGGCGTTGGCACCGCCCGGAATGGGGTGGAGCATGGGCGTCTCGACCTCCAGGAAGCCGTGCTGCACCATGAAGTCGCGAATGCTGCTGACGGCCTTGCTGCGTGCCACGAAGCGCTTGCGCGCATGCTCGTCGGTCATCAGGTCGACGTAGCGCTGGCGGTATTTCACTTCCTGGTCGTGGATGCCATGGAACTTGTCGGGCATGGGGCGCAGGCTCTTGGTCAGCAGGCGCAGGCTGGTCACCTTGACCGACAGCTCGCCGGTCTTGGTCTTCATGAGCGAGCCCTCGGCGCCGACGATGTCGCCCAGGTCCCAGTGCTTGAAAGCGGCGTACAGCTCTTCGCCCAGCGCGTCGCGCGTGATGTAGAGCTGCAGGCGACCCGAGGCGTCCTGCACGGTGGCAAAACTCGCCTTGCCCATCACGCGCTTGAGCATCATGCGGCCCGCCACACTCACCTGCACAGGGGTGGCGTCCAGCGTCTCGGCCGCAGTCTCGCCGTGGGATTCGTGCAGCGCCACGGCCTGGTGGGCGGGCTTGAAATTGTTCGGGAATGCAACGCCCTTGCCCTGGGCCTGTGCCTCGCGCAGGGCGCGCAGCTTGTCGCGGCGCTCGGCGATGAGCTGGTTTTCGTCATGGGGGGCGGGGGCGTGGTTCTGTTCAGACATAGGTGCCGTGGCTACGGGGCAGGAAAAAGGGGGCTGTTGCCAGCCAAACCGTTGATTTTATGGGCTATCGGCGCTGTCCGGGGGCCGCGCGGTGTGCAGGCCCAGCACGGCCAGCACGGTGCGGGCAATGATCCGCAGGTCCAGCCACAGCGAATGCGTGCGCACGTACTGCTGGGCATGGCGCAGTTTGGCGGGCAGGATCTGCTCCACATAGGTGCGCTCGGGGTCTTGGCTTCGGGCCAGCAGCGCGCTTTCATCGCGGAATTCGATGGAGGCCAGGTCGGTGATGCCGGGGCGCACGGACAGCACGGCCTGGCGCACATCGGCGGGGTATTGCGCCACGTAGCGCGGCACCTCGGGGCGGGGGCCGACCACGCTCATGTCGCCGCGCAGCACATTGATGAACTGCGGCAGCTCGTCCACTTTGGAGCGGCGCAGCCAGGCCCCGGCACGCGTGATGCGGGCATCTTCGCCCACGGTGATCTGCGGGCCCATGGCTTCGGCACCGGTCTGCATGGTGCGGAACTTGTAGATATCGAACAACTGGCCGCTACGTCCCACGCGCTGCTGGCGGAAGAACACCGGCCCGGGCGAGTCCAGCCGCACCCACAGCGCCAAGGCCAGCAGCAGGGGACCCAGCAGCAGCAGGGCGAGCAGGGCGAAAGCGATGTCGAACAGGCGCTTGGCCATCAGGCGAGGATGTCGTGCAGCGCGGCGATCACCCGGTCCTGGTCGGCATCCTGCATCGCGGTGAACAGCGGCAGGCTGAGCATGGACAGGTAGGCCGTGTCGGCCTGCGGGAACTGGCTGGGCGCCAGCCCATAACGGTCGCGCCAGTAGGGGTGGCGGTGCAGCGGCACGTAGTGCACGCTGGTGCCAATGCCCCGGTCCGACAGCGCCTGGATGACCTCGTCGCGCGAAAGGTTCGCGCCTGGCGCGAGACGGATGACATAAAGATGCCAGGCATGCACGTCGCCCGCCGGGGCATCGGCCGGCAGAACCAGGGGCAGGCCGGCCAGCTGCGCGTGGTAACGCCCCGCGAGATGCTGGCGGCGCGCCAGGAACTGCGGCAGGCGCTGCAACTGCACCAGGCCCAGGGCGGCGGCGGTGTCGGTCAGGTTGTACTTGAAGCCGGGGGCCACCACCTCGTAATACCAGGCCGGCGTCTTGGAGGTAAAGCGGTCGAAGGCATCCCGGCTCATGCCGTGCAGTCGCATCACGCGCATGCGCTCGGCCAGCTTCGGATCGCGTGTCACGGCCATGCCGCCTTCGCCGGTGGTGATGGTCTTGTTGGCGTAGAAGCTGAACACCGTCACGTCCGACGCCAGCTGACCCACGAGCTGGCCCTGCCAGGTGCCGGGCAGGGCGTGCGCGGCATCCTCCACCACCTTCAGGCCGTGTTCGCGCGCAATCGCCAGTATGGCATCCATCCGGCAGGCCAGGCCCGCGTAGTGCACCGGAATGATGGCGCGGGTAGCGGGGGTGATGGCAGCGCGGATCTTCTCGGGGTCGATGTTCAGCGTGACCGGGTCCACGTCCACCAGCACCGGGTCGGCGCCCAGGTAGCGCACCACCTCCACGGTGGCGGTGAAGGTCAGCGTGGGCGCAATCACCTCGTCGCCCGGGCCGATGCCGAGCGCTTCCAGTGCAAGGTGCAGGCCGGCGGTGGCGGAATTGACGGCGACGCTCTGTAGCCCGTCGCCGCTCAGGTAGTCGGTGAAGGCCTGCTCGAAGGCGCGGGCCTTCGGGCCGGTGGTGACCCAGCCCGAGCGCAGGGTCTCGGTGACGGCGTCGATCTCGGCGTCGCCGATGTCCGGGCGGGCGAAAGGAAGGAAGGGGAGAGGAGTGTCGGGCATGGTTTGCCTAGGGGGTGCCTCGGCCGATGGCATGGTATTCCAGGCCCAGCGCGCTCATATCGGCGGGTTCGAAGAGGTTGCGGCCGTCGAAGATGACCGGCTGGCGCAGCGTGGCGGCCAGGTGGGCGAAGTCCGGGCTGCGGAATTCCTTCCATTCGGTCACGATGACGAGCGCGTCCGCACCTTCGAGTGCGGTGGTGGCCTGTCCCACCAGGTGCAGGCCGGGGCGCTCGCCCAACACCCGGCGTGCCTGGGCCAGGGCCACCGGATCGTAGGCAGCGACTTCAGCGCCGCGCGCGAGCAGGTGTTCGATGATGGTCAGGCTCGGGGCCTCGCGCATGTCGTCCGTGCCCGGTTTGAAGGCGAGTCCCCATACGGCAAAACGCCGGCCGTGAAGATCGTGCCCGAAGCGCGCCACGATCTTGTCCACCAGTACCTGCTTCTGGCGATCGTTCACGGCCTGCACGGCCTGCAGGATGCGCAGCCCCTGCCCGGCTTCCTGCGCCGCGTGCACCAGGGCCTTCACATCCTTGGGGAAGCAAGAGCCGCCATAACCCGTGCCGGCATAGAGGAAGTGCGTGCCGATGCGCGGGTCGGTGCCCATGCCGGTGCGCACCTGCTCGATATCGGCCCCCAGCTTCTCGGCCAGCAGGGCCAGTTCGTTCATGAAGCTAATGCGCGTGGCCAGCATGGCGTTGGACGCGTACTTGGTGAATTCCGCGCTGCGGATGTCCATCAGGATGAAGCGGTCGCGGTTGCGCATGAAGGGCGCGTAGAGCTGGCGCATCAGTTGCGCGGCCTGCGCGTCATCGGCCCCCACCACAATGCGGTCCGGGCGCATGAAGTCCTGCACCGCCGATCCTTCCTTGAGGAATTCCGGGTTGGACACCACATCAACGCGTGCCGACTGGCCGCGCGCGCGCAGGACGGCCGCCATGGCTTCGCGCATCTGGTCCGCCGTGCCCACCGGTACGGTGCTCTTGTTCACGATGAGCCGGTCGTCCAGCATACGCTCGGCGATGGCCTTTGCTGCCGCGAGCACATGCTGGAGATCGGCTGATCCATCCTCGCCTGCGGGTGTACCCACGGCGATGAACTGCACCCGGCCATGCGTGACGGCGCGGTCCACGTCGCTGGTGAACTCCAGCCGGCCGCTGTGTGCGTTGCGCAGCACGATGTCGAGCAGCCCGGGTTCGTGGATGGGGAGCTGGCCGCTGTGGAGCATGGCGATACGGTCGGTATCGTGGTCCAGACAGACGACGTGGTTACCCATCTCTGCCAGACATGCGCCCGTGACCAGGCCCACGTATCCGGTTCCGACAACGGTGATTTTCATGTTGGAGACATCACAGGGGTTTGACCGCCCAGGTCAGGCGGTGGGTGCGCAGCGGGTGCAGCAGCAGCGACGCCGGGCCGATCAGTGGCGCTGGCAGCCGCCGTGCGACCGGTGGCGCGAGCGTCAGGCGCCGCGCATGCAACCGTGCTTCAGGGAACAGTGCCCGCAGTTCGTCTGCAGGCACCTTGCGCACATCGGGATTGTGCGGGTTGTTGACCACAAAGTCATAGACCAGCACGCCACCGCCCGGTGCCACCCAGCGCCACAGCGTGCGTGCAAACTGTTGCCGGTAGCCGGAGTCGAGCAACGAGCTGAACACGGTAAAGGCCATCACGGCCTGCTGGCTGCCGTCGATGATCGGCGTGGCGCAGGCGTCACCCTGAACGATGTGCACGGATTCCGGGAGGACCGTTCGTGCCGCTGTGGCGCGTTCGGGCAGCAGCTCGATGCCCGTGAGCTGCCCGGGCGATGCGCCCAGGCGCAGCAGGTCCAGCAGGTTGCCGCCGCTGCCGCAGCCCACTTCGAGCAGGGGGCGTCCTGTCAGGCAGTCCCAGCCGTGCGCGCGCCACAGGGCAGCCATGGCACGCAGGCGCTCCTGCTGCGCCTGCAGGGCCGCCGCGTTGGCGTACAGGCTGTATCGCTGGGCGTCGGCACTGCCATCGCGGCGTGCGTAGCGGTCCTTGACGGCGTGGGTCTCGGGCGTGTTCATCGCGTGATTCTCGCGAAGCGCGACGACGGCGCACGCGCGCGCAGCACATCCCACAGGCCTTGCCAGGTGCCCCAGCCGTAGCCAATGTGGAAAGCGGCGATCACGGCGGGCAGGCGCCACAGTGTGTGCCGAGTCCCTGCGGCGCGTGCGGCGGCCAGGCTGGCCAGCAGGAGGTAGGGGCCGTAGAGTGCCAGCAGCGCAATGGCGGGCCAGGGCGTCCAGGGGAGCAGCACCGCAGACAGCACGAGTGCCGCGACAAACAGCGCCGGGACAAGCTGGCGCAGCGAACCCGGCTGGCCATGCTTGTGTACCACGAAGGGCCGCCAGTAGCCGTACTGCTGCTGCTGGGCGTAGAGGTGTCGCAGCGAGTCGCGCGGGTGGTAGACCGAGTGGATCGTTCCGCTCTGCCAGATGCGACCGCCGCCCAGGCGCAGGCGCAGGTTGTGCTCGTCGTCCTGGTTGCGCACCAGCGCTTCGTCAAACAGTCCGAAGCGTGCGAACGCCTCGCGCCGCCAGCAGCCCAGGTACACGGTATCGACCGCGCCTTCGTAGGCCTGGTCGCGCGAGCGCGCGCCACCCACCACCCAGCGGCACTGGAACGCCGCCGCGATGGCCTCGCCCATGGGGCCGGTGCCTTGCGCGACCCAGGGGCCGCCCACGTTGTCGGCGCCGCTGCGCTCCAGGGCCTCGATGCAGCGGGCCAGGTAATCCGGTGCGAAGACCGTGTGGATGTCGAGCCGGGCAACTACCTCGCCTCGCGCGCGAGCGATGCAGGCATTGAGCCCGGTGGAGACGATGCGGCCCGGGTTGTCCACCAGCACCAGCCGCCCGTCGCGTGCGCAGCGCTCCTGCAGGCGCTCGCGTGTGCCGTCGTCGCTCATGCCGTCGGCGATCAGCACCTCCATGTGCCAGCCGGCCGGGAGTTGCTGGCGCAGCACCGAGTCACAGAAGGCGTCGATGAAGGTGGCTTCGTTGCGGCAGGGGGCGATCACGCTGAGCAGGCGGGGGGAGGGGTGCGTCATGGCAGAAGTTCCCGGTACAGGTGATCGATATGGTCCATCTGCGTCTTGCGGTCGCCGTCCAGCGCGATACGCTCGGCATTGCGCTCGCCGGCCTGCCGCGCATGCTCGTCGTCGCTGGCAAGTCGCTGCAGCACCTGTGCAAGCGCCTGCGCATCGCCTGCGGGCACCAACAGCGCGGGGTTGATCCACTGGCGGTTGGCCGGCAGGTCGCTCGCCACCACGGCCAGACCGCAGGCCATGCTTTCCAGCATGGCCACAGAGGTCGCGTCGCTCGCGGGCACGCTGACCGAGATTTTGCAACGCGCCAGCACGGCAGCCATGCCCGCGTCGTCCAGGCGGCCGTGGAAGTGAACGCTCTGTCCCAGCCCCCGCGCCTGCACCTGATTGCGCAGACGTGCTTCGAGCGAGCCGCCGCCGAGCAGGTGGAGCTGGAGCGGTGTGTCGGGTAGTTGCTGGCGCAGCAGAGCGAGGGCGTCGATCAGCGTGTCTATCTGGTAATTCGGTTCCCAGGCGCGCAGGCTCACGATCTGTACGCCGTTCTTGTGCTCCCAGGGCACGGGGGTGAATCGGGCGCGGTCCACGCCCCAGTGAATTTCATGGACCGGGGCGTGCGGCCGGTACTGCCGCGCGGCCTCGACCAGGCTGGCCGAGTCTCCGGTGAGAAGGTCGGCGCGGCGCAGGATCCAGCCGGTGAGCCAGCGCATCCAAGGGCGGGTGTGCGGGGTGACGAGCAGGTCGCTACCCCAGGCCGTCATCACCAGGGGATGGCGATCACAGCGCGCGGCCAAGTAGCCGTACGAGGTGACATAGTGCGCATGCACGATGTCCGGGGCCAGTTCGCGCACATGGCAGCGTGCCGCGCCCGCGCGCAGCAGCCAGTCGATGGAGCGCCGCACCGGCGGCAGGATGCGCTGCTCCACCCCATCGAGCGGCTCCGGGCGCGCGGTGACGATCGAGACACGCCAGCCGCGCGCGCGCATCTCCAGCGCCCAGCGCCGGGTGTGGGGGCTGTTGGCGTCGCCCAGCAGGCACAGGTGGGGGGGCATGTCAGCGGGGCTCCTGTGGCGTACGGGGCAGTTCACCGGCCCAGGCGGCATAGTGCCCGGCCAGCTCCGGGTGCTGCTCCAGCAGGCGGGCGTCCTGGGTGCGCACATCGCCCACGGTGCGCGCGGGCGAGCCCGCCACGATGGCGAAATCCGGCACGTCGCCGCGCACGCGGGAGTGGGCGCAGACCACCACGCCCTTGCCGATGCGGCTGCCTGCCTCGACCACGCTGTGTGGGCCGATGAAGCTGTAGGCACCGATCTCGATGGGCGCGCGCAGGTAGCCGGGCATAGCGCCCGTATGGCTGGTGTAGGCGCGGCCGAGCAGCCGGATGCTGCGGTGTGAGCTGTGCGTGACGATGCTCACGAAGTTGGTGATCTGCACGCCCTCGCCAATGTGCATGCCGGCCGTGGCGTCGAGGAAGTTGAACTGACCGATAAACACATGGTCGGCCAGCTCCAGCCCGGCCTCGCCCTCGATGCAGGTGCTCGGCGCGATACGGGTGTGCGGCAGGGTCTGGCCCGCGCGGCCTTGCTCACCGAACACCATGCGGTAGAAAAGCTGCCGCCAGAGCCAGCGGCGCCAGCGGTTAAGCAAGGCTCTCATCGGGAATGTTGTTCCAGTGCGCCAGGGCCTGGAAATAATAGACAAAGTACACCGCCATCGCCGCCGAGACGCCCCAAGCCGCGCCTTCCAGTCTGCCCCAGTAGAGGCCCAGCCCGAGTCCGGCGAAGAACACCCCCTGTCCGATGAGCGAAAGCTGCAGAGCCCAAGGCTGGGCGCGCCAGGCCAGCGTGACCACCGACAGCGGCGAGGCGATGAAGTGTAAGCCGATATACAGGCCCAGGCCGCGCGCGAGCGCTCCGGCACCACTCCACTGCGCACCAAAGATCCATGTAAACAGGTCGGGGCCCCACAGCAGCAGCACGGCGGCCAGGGGCGCGGCGAGCAGTGCCAGCGCCAGCATGGTGCGGCGTACCAGAGAGCGTGCCTCGGCTGCGCTGCGGGCCTGCAGCAGCTGCGGGTAGAGCGCCTGCGACAGCGCACCGCCCAGCAAGGTGGCTGGGGCCTTGAGGTAGCGCAGCGCCAACGCCCAGAAACCTGCGGCCGCGTCGCCAGCCCAGGCGGCGATGAGCAGCAGGGTCAGGGTGTCCTGCAGCGCGCCGATGAAGGCGTGTGGCGTGTTGTAGAGCGGAAAGTCGCGGTGGCGCGCGGCCATGGCTTTCAGGCGCGTTAGCGGCTGGCGCACCAACCGCCGCCAGCCGCCCTGCGGGGCGGGGCGTGCCAGCAACCAGGCGGCGCCCAGGCCGGCCACGATGGGGCCGGCCAGCAGGCCCACCGGGCCTGCTGTGAACAGGCCCAGCAGGACCTGCAGTACGGCGCCACCCCCCTGCTGCACCAGGCGTGCCGCCGACAGCAGGCCGAAGCGCTGCGACCGCGTGGCCCAGAGAGTGAGCCACTGGGTGGCGCCGATGGCCAGCACGCCTGCCGGCAGCAACCAGGCCAGGGCCATGTCTCGCCAGAAGAGGAGCACCAGGGCCAGGAGCGTGGAGGCTGCCGTGGTGGCCAGCAGCAGGCGTGTGCACAGGGCCATCAGCAGCGCGGCGCCCTGGGGTTTCTTTTCGAGCGGCAGGGCGAATTCGTAGCGCGCGCAGGCCACCACGGCCAGGTTAGTGGCCACAGCCCAGAGCAGCGCGTACTGGCCGAATTCCCCTGGCGCGTACAGCCGCGTGAGCACCGGGCCCAGCAGCAGCGGCAGGGCGTGGGCCAGCACGCTGCCCGTGAGCAGCGTCAACGTGGCGCGCAACAAGCCGGAGGTCATGGGTGGACGGAATCGGCGGGCTGGTAGCCAGGCACCAGCTGGCGCAACAGGGCCTTGATGGTGGTGGTGTCGTCCGCGAGGGCGGCTTTGCGCAGGGCCTCCAGTGTGGACTGCATGCCGTCCCAGGCGGCATGTTCCTCGCGTGCCCGCAGGATGCGCGGGTGCGCGGTGGGCAGGGGGTGGTCGCCGATCAGCAGTTCTTCGTAGAGCTTCTCGCCGGGGCGCAGGCCGGTGAACTCGATGGCGATATCGCCACCCGGGTGCTGCGCGTCGCGCACGGTCAGGCCCGACAACGCCACCATGCGTCGGGCCAGCTGAACGATGTGGATGGGTTCGCCCATGTCGAGCAAAAACAGGTCGCCCCCTTCGGCCATGGCGCCGGCCTGCAGCACAAGCTGGGCCGCCTCGGGGATGGTCATGAAATAGCGCGTGACCTCCGGGTGCGTGACCGTGACGGGGCCGCCTGCGGCGATCTGGCGTCGGAACAGCGGGATCACGCTGCCACTCGACCCCAGCACGTTGCCGAAACGCACCATGGAAAAACGCGTAGGGCAGGTCCATGGGGTGGTGGCAGGCGCGTCGAATGGCGGCTGGCTGCTCGCCGCGATGGCCTGCAGCACCAGCTCGGCCACGCGCTTGCTCGCGCCCATGATGTTGGTGGGCCGCACGGCCTTGTCGGTGGAGACGAGCACGAAATGCCGCGCGCCATGCTCCAGCGCCATGCGCACCATGTTGAGCGTGCCGAACACGTTGTTGAGCACGCCTTCGCCCGCGTTGGCTTCCACCATGGGCACATGCTTGTAGGCGGCCGCGTGGTAGATGGAGCCTGGTCGGTGTGTGCGGAAGATATCGGCCATGCGCCGAGGGTCGGCCACGCTGGCCAGCAGCGGCACGAGCGCGCAGGCGTGCGCACCCTGGTCGCGCAGTGCCTGCAGCTCGTGGTGGATGGCGTAGAGCGCGTATTCGCTGTGGTCCACGAGCAGCAGCCGGGCCGGGCCTTCCTGCACGATCTGGCGGCACAGTTCGCTGCCAATGCTTCCGCCCGCGCCCGTGACCATGACCACCTGGCCCGCCAGGTTGCGGCCCAACAGGCTGGCCTGCGGCGCTACGGGCTCGCGGCCGATCAGGTCCTCGATGTCCAGGTCCTGGAAGTCGGCCACTGTGACACGCCCGCTGGCCAGATCCGACAGGCCCGGCAGAGTGCGGATGCGCACCGGCAGGTCGCTCAGGCTCTCGATGATCTGGCGGCGCCGCTGGCGTGTGGAACTGGGCACGGCGAGCAGCACATCGGTCACGCCCAGGCGCTGCACCACGGCGGGCAGGGCCTGCGGGGCATACACACGCACCCCGTTGATGCTGCGGCCGATCTTGGCGGCATCGTCGTCGACAAAGCCCTGCAACTCATACTGGCGCATGCCCACCAGCCCGGCCGCCGTTTGCGCGCCGGCGCTGCCAGCGCCGTAGATCAGCAGGCGCTGGGGCGCCTTGCCCGGGCTGCCGGCCAGCCACAGCCAGCCTAAAGCACGGCTGGCGCCCACGAGCAGCAGGAACATCAGCGGTTGCAAAACACCCACGCTGCGCGGTACCCCTTCCCATTGGGCCAGCAGCAGAATGGCCAGCAACAGCCCTCCATAAAGCGTCACGGCCTTGCCGGTGGTGATGAGGGCGCGGATGCCGGTGTAGCGGAAGATGGCGCGGTACAGCCCCTGGTTCACGAAGATCGGAAAGGCCAGCAGCGGCCCCAGGGCATAGACCAGCCACTGCAGACCCTCGGGGCGGTGCAGGGTCTCCAGGCGCAGTGTGAAGGCGAGCCACATGGCGAGCAGCCCCATGCCCGCGTCCAGCGCCACGACGAACAGACGCTTGGCGGAGCGGGGCCATTCCAGGATGTGGCTGAGCAGGGTGTGTTGCGCTGGCATCGGTGGTCTACAGCGGTGCAATGCCCGTGCGTTCGAGCACGTCGCCCACCAGTTCCAGGCGCACCAGGGGGGTGTCGAGCTGCATCAGGCGCTGCTTGAGCTCCAGCGGCACGGGCAGCAGCTCGCACCAGCGGTTGGCGACCCAGCCGCAGTCGTCCAGCTGGGCGGCCGTGGGTGTGATGGCGACCGGGCTGCCAGGCGTGCGCTCGCGCAGCGAGGCCAGCACCTGCGACAGGCTGCGCGATGTGGCCGCCAGGTGCTGCGGGATGGGCACATGCTGGTCGTCGGCCAGCAGTTCGACGTCAGCGATCCACAGGCCGTGGGGCAAAAGGTGGCTGCGCACGATGCGAAAGCGCTGGCCACCCCGGCATTCCAGGGTGATGAGGCCGGGCTGCGGGCATTCCAGGTGTTCGATGCGGGCCAGCGTTCCCACGTCATGCAACTGCTCCAGCGGTGCACCGGCCCTGCGCACCTCCTGGCCGCTGCGCAGGCTGACGACGCCAAACGGCGCGCCCGCATGGTGGCATTTGCGCACCATGTCGAGGTAGCGCACCTCGAAGACGCGCAGCGCCAGCACGCCGCCTGGAAACAGCATCGAGGCGAGCGGAAACAGCGGCAGGCTGGTCAGGGTGAGGGGCTGCGACATGGTGGCAAGGAGGCTATCATCCCATGCCGCGGTGCGGTCAAGGACGACTCCGATTCATGCTCTATCAGATTGTTTCTTTTTTGCTGGATGTGGTGGCCGGGCTGCTGGGTGGCGCCTGCCTGCTACGCATCTACATGCAGTGGCAGCGCGTGCCCTTCAACAACCCGGTGGGGCGCCTGGTGTTTGCGCTGAGTGACTGGATGGTGCTGCCGCTGCGCCGCGTGGTGCCGCCCCTCGGGCGCTGGGACGGCGCCAGCCTGCTGGCGGCGCTGCTGGTGGTGCTGACTCAGTACGGCATTTTGTGGCTGCTGGTGGGCATGGGCGACGGCTGGGTCTGGTTGCCGGTGCTGGCACTGTTTGGCTTGGCGCGCATGGCCATCATGGGGCTGATCGGGCTGCTCATTGTCTATGCCGTGATGTCCTGGGTGCAGGCGCATTCGCCCATCTCTCACGTGATCGCGCGCCTCTGCGAACCCGTGCTGCGACCCGTGCGGCGCATCATTCCTTTGGTGGGCGGTATCGATCTTTCACCCCTGGTGCTGCTGGTGCTGCTGCAGGTAGCCCTGATGGTGCTGGGGCACCTGCAGGCCACCGTGCTGCGCTGAAAATGCAGTGAAATATGGCTAAAAGCCTTGTCTGGTAAGCGCTAAATGCTATTGAATCGATAGCGTTCGAGGCTGGCCGGTAGCGGCCAGCACCGGTGCTTTACATCACGGCGTCGGCCGGCAGGCGCTGCAGCATGGCCAGGCTCTGGGCCACGGTGGTGCGCAGTTCGCGGCGGTCGCAGATCAGGTCCACAGCACCCTTCTGCATCAGGAACTCGGCGCGCTGGAAGCCCTCGGGCAGGGTCACGCGCACAGTGGATTCGATCACGCGTGGCCCGGCGAAGCCGATCAGCGCCTTGGGCTCGGCAATGACGATGTCGCCCACGAAGGCGAAGCCCGCGCTCACCCCGCCCATGGTCGGGTCGGTCAGCACGCTGATGTAGGGCAGGCCCTTCTTGGCCAGGCGGGTCAGCGCCGCGTTGGTCTTGGCCATCTGCATGAGCGAGAGCAGGCCTTCCTGCATGCGCGCGCCGCCGGTGGCGGTGAAGCAGATGAAGGGGACCTTCTGTTCGATGGCGGTCTCGACGCCGCGCACGAAGCGCTCGCCGACCACGCTGCCCATGGAGCCGCCCATGAAGTCGAACTCGAAGCAGGCGGCCACCACATTGATGCTCTTGACGGCGCCGCCCATGACGATGAGCGCATCGGTCTCGCCCGTGCTCTCCAGGGCTTCCTTCAGGCGCTCGGGGTATTTGCGGCTGTCCTTGAACTTGAGGGCATCGACCGGGATGACCTCCTGGCCGATCTCGTAGCGGCCTTCGGGGTCGAGAAAGGCGTCGAGCCGGGCGCGCGCACCAATGCGGTGGTGGTGGCTGCAGTGCGGGCAGACGTTCTGGTTCTGCTCCAGGTCGGCCTTGTAGAGCACCGTCTCACAACTCGGGCACTTGACCCACAGGCCCTCGGGCATCTGGCGGCGCACCGTGGGGTCGGTTTGCTGGATCTTGGAGGGCAGGAGTTTTTCAAGCCAGGACATGCGTATTCCTCTGTATGAATGGGCCAGCTGTGCGCGGCCTGTGAAACCGGCGCACCCCCATGCCAGAGACGCCGTGGAACTGGCTTTGCCAGGCCACCGGCGTCGTCCCCCTTCCCGCAAGCGAAGCGCGGCGAGAGAAGGGGGAAGCGGCAAAGCCGCTCAGGGGGATGCCCTCTTATTATGCGTCGAGCGCCTTGCGAATCCCGCGCAGAAAGTCGATGGCCAGGGGCACGATCTTCTCGTGGGGCTGGTCATCGAGCAGCTGGATGATGCGGCTGCCGATGACCACAGCGTCGGCCACCTGGCCGATGGCCTGGGCCGTGGCCGCGTCGCGGATGCCGAAGCCCACGCCGACAGGGATGTGCACATGCTGGCGGATGCGCGGCAGCATGGCCTCGACGGCGGCGGTGTCGAGCGCGCCCGACCCCGTCACACCCTTGAGCGAGACGTAGTACACGTAGCCGCTGGCCACGCGGGCCACTTCCTGCATGCGTTCTTCTGTGCTGGTGGGTGCCAGCAGGAAGATCAGGTCCATGCCGTGCGCGCGCAGCTTGGCGGCGAAATCGGCGCATTCCTCGGGCGGGTAGTCCACGATGAGCACGCCATCGACCCCCGCCTCGGCGGCGTCACGCACGAAGGCATCCTGGCCGTGGATCTGGTCGTAGCGCTCCACCGGGTTGGCGTAGCCCATCAGAACGACGGGGGTGTCCTTGTTGCGGCCGCGAAATTCGCGCACATGGCCAAGCACCTGCCTGAGGCCGGTGCCCAGCGCCAGAGCCTTCTCGCCAGCCTTCTGGATGACGGGGCCGTCGGCCATGGGGTCGGAGAAGGGCACGCCCAGTTCGATGATGTCGGCGCCCGCCTCGACCATGCCGTGCATGAGCGCGGGCGTGATGTCAGCGAACGGGAAGCCCGCCGTGACGTACGGTATCAGCGCCTTGCGGCCCTTGGCCTGCAAGGCGGCGAAGGTGGCGGCGATGCGGTGGGGTTGCGTGTTCATGCTGCGGGCCCTCCCTTTACGGCATGGCCGCGCATGGAGGGGCGGTCGTAGAAATCTTCGCCCGAAAGGTCGGCCACGGTGCCGATGTCCTTGTCGCCCCGGCCCGAGAGGTTGACCAGGATGGATTGGTCGGGGCGCATTTCCTTGGCCAGCTTCATGGCGTAGGCGAACGCGTGGCTCGATTCGAGTGCGGGGATGATGCCTTCGGTGCGGCACAGGTAGTGGAAGGCGTCGAGCGCTTCGCTGTCGGTGATGCCGACGTACTGCGCGCGTTGGATTTCCTGCAGCCAGGCGTGTTCGGGGCCGACGCCGGGGTAGTCCAGGCCGGCGCTGATGCTGTGCGTCTCGGTGATCTGGCCGTTCTCGTCCTGCAGGATGAAGGTGCGGTTGCCGTGCAGCACGCCGCTGCTGCCGCGCTGCAGGCTGGCCGAGTGCTTTCCGCTGTCGAGGCCTTCGCCAGCGGCCTCGACACCAATCAGGCGCGTCTTCTCGAACGGAATGTAGGGGTAGAAGATGCCCATGGCATTGCTGCCGCCGCCCACGCAGGCGACCACGACGTCGGGTTGCTCTGCAGCAATTTTTTGCTCGGCCAGCATGGGGGGCATCTGTGTGAGGCACTCGGTGCCGATCACGCTCTGGAAGTCGCGCACCATCATCGGGTAGGGGTGGGGTCCCGCCACGGTGCCGATGATGTAGAAGGTGTCGTCCACGTTGGCCACCCAGTCGCGCATGGCCTCGTTGAGCGCGTCCTTGAGCGTCTTGCTGCCCGATTCGACCGGCACCACGGTGGCGCCCAGCAGCTTCATGCGGAAGACGTTGGGGCTCTGGCGCTTGACGTCTTCCGAGCCCATGTAGACCACGCATTCGAGCCCGTAGCGCGCGCAGATGGTGGCCGTGGCCACGCCGTGCTGGCCTGCGCCGGTCTCGGCGATGATGCGCTTCTTGCCCATGCGGCGCGCCAGCATGGCCTGACCGATCACGTTGTTGATCTTGTGGGCGCCGGTGTGGTTGAGGTCTTCGCGCTTGAGGAAGATCTGCGCACCGCCCATCTCGCGGCTGGTGCGCGCGGCGTGGTACACAGGGGACGGGCGGCCGACGAAGTGCGCCAGCTCGTAGTTGAACTCGGCAATGAACTCGGGGTCGTTCTGGTAGCGGGCGTAGGCATCGCACAGTTCGCGCAATGCGAAGGTCAGTGTTTCGCTCGCGAAACTGCCGCCGTAGGGGCCGAAATGGCCCGAGGAATCAGGTTGGTGGTACTGGAACATGAGAATTCTTTGCAAGTTGCTCGTCGGCCGCACGCACGGCGGCGACGAAACGCTGGATCTTGCCGGCGTCCTTGACGCCCCGGACAGGTTTGCCATCGGGGCCGTCAAGCTCGACGCCGGAGCTGACATCAACCGCCAGCGAGAGGCCTCGCGGGCGCACCTGCAAGATGCCATCGGTCACGTTTGCAGGCGTGAGTCCACCACTTAAAACGAGGTGAGAGGCGACGCTTGGAGGAAGGAGTGACCAATGGAATGCCTTGCCGCCACCGCCATAGCCTTCGACATGGGCGTCGAGCAGGATGGCCCGGGCGCGGGAGTGAATATGGGCATATTCTACGAGGTCGAACGCCAGACCCTGGTCCCCGAGGGGAATGCGCGCGGCGCGCAGGTAGGGGCGCGCGCCCTGACCGCTGGCCGCCCAGCATTCCTCGGCTGTTTCATCACCATGAAATTGCAGTATGGAGCCCGAAACCATTGCGCTGGCAGCTATTACATTAGTAGCGTTTTCATTGACGAACAGCAGCACCGGGGTGACGAAGGGCGGCAGGCGCGCGGCCAGCTGTGCAGCCCGCTCGGGTGTCACGGCGCGCGGGCTGGGGGCGTAGAGCACGAAGCCCACGGCGTCCACGCCGGCGGCGACGGCGGCATCCACATCCTGCTCGCGAGTCAGGCCGCAGACCTTGATGCGTGTGCGGTGCCGGGCGTGTGCGGATGGAGCGGGGGTGGGCGTGGCGGGAGGCTGCGGGCGGTTCATGGCAGCGCATCATACGCAGCCGTGCGGGCAGGCAGGCCCCACGTGGCGGCGTAGACCGGCCCCAGGAAGTACAGCCCGTCGGGCGAGAACGTGGGAGCGGCCGCGTCGCGGGAGCGCGCCGCCAGCACCTGCGCCATCCATTCGGGGGGGCGCGTGCCTTTGCCAATGGCCACCAGACAACCCATGATGTTGCGGATCATGTGGTGCAGAAAGGCGTTGCCCTCGAACTCGAAGCGCCAGTAGCATGGGCTCCATTCTTCGCCGGGTTCCGGGCTGGCCGGCCCTTTGCGGGTGATCTCGATATGCCGTAGCGTCTTGACGGGCGAGAGCGCCTGGCAGGACGAAGCGCGGAAGGAGCTGAAGTCGTGCTCGCCCAGCAGGTACGCGGCGGCCTGGCGCATCGCAGCACCGTCGAGCGGGCGGAACACCCAGCCCACGCGCCCGGACTCCACACTGGGGCGCACCGGGGATTGCAGCAGCACGTAGGCATAGCGCCGTGCAGTGGCACAAGCACGGGAGTGGAAGCTGTCGGGTACGGGCCGCGCCCATTGCACGGCAATGTCGGGGGGCAAAAAGGTGTTGGTGCCACGCACCCAGGACATGGGGGGGCGCTGCACCGGGGTGTCAAAGTGCACGACCTGCATGAGGCCGTGCACGCCTGCATCGGTGCGTCCGGCGCACAGGGTGCTGACAGGCTGGGTGGCGAACTGCGCCAGCGCAGCCTCCAACTTGTCCTGCACCGTGTTGCCCGAGGGCTGGCTTTGCCAGCCCAGGTAGTTCTGGCCGTTGTAGCTGACGCCGAGCGCCATCCGCATGCGCGGGCCCAAGCGCTTCAGCCCAGGTCGGACAGCATGCGCTGTGCGCGTGCCTTGAGCTCACCGGTGGATTCGGCGATCACTTCTTCCACCAGCGTGCGGGCACCGTCAGTGTCTCCGATGGTGTTGAACTCCTGTGCCAGAGCCAGTTTGGTGGCCAGCGGGTCGTCGGCCAGGGCTGCCGCTTCGGTGCCTGCCGCGTCTGCCATGCCGCCGCCAAGCGGTGCGGGTGCCGAAGGGGTGTCGAGATCGAGCGAGATGCTGTCAAGGTCGAACTCCATCAGGCCAGAGTCAGACGGGGTGAACGGCTTTTCTGTCGGGGCACTTGCGAGCTCGTTGGGCCGGGTGTCCAGGGTGGGCAGGTCCAGTGGCATGCCCAAATCGGCCATGGCGGACAGGTCACCCATATCGGGGCCTGCGGCAGGCGTGGCGGGTGCTTCCCATACCGGCTGCGTGGCGAGGCTGTCGAGGGTCGGTGCTTCCGGCTCGGGCTCGGGTTCCGTCAGGCCTTCAAACGAGGCCGACAGGTTGTCCACCGGGGGCGTGGGCGCCTGGGCGCTGGCTGCTGCGGCGGCAAAACTGCCTGCGGGCGCGGCAGGGGCGTCCGACAGCGCGTCGTCGGGCAGATCGAGGTCGAGATCGAGGTCGAGGTCCAGATCGGGTGGCATGGCGCTGGCAGCGGCCGTGGCTGCCACTGCCGCCACTGCCGTGGCAGCGCCGGCCCCAGGGCGACCGCCGGGACGATACAGCGCATTGTCGGGATCCAGGTCGCGGCCCAACTCGGCAATCCGGTTCCAGTCTGGCCCTTCGCCCTGGGTCAGGTTGTGAATTTCCGTGGCGACGGCTTCCAGCGCCTTGCGATCCTGGCGCTTGGCATAAATCTCGCCCAGCTTGGCATGGACGGAGACGCGTGTCGGGTTGTGGCGTACGGCCTCCTTGAGGATCTCCTCGGCCTGCAGGTCACGGCCGTAGGCCAGGTACACGTCGGCTTCGGCCACCGGGTCGACATCACCGCCGGCATCGAGCTGGCTCGGCGAATAGGCCAGCGACGATCCACCCGTGGTGGAGTCGGTGCCGGCGGTATCCACGCGCTGGCCGCCACTGGCGCCAAAGAAGGAATCGGGCTGCAGTCGGCTCTCCAGGAACGAGCTGTCCATGGCTGCGCCATTGCGGCGGCGTTGCACCACACGATAGGCGCCGTAGCCCAGCAACAATGCCAGCAGGCCACCACCCGCCAGCGGGAGCATGGGATCGTCCATCAGTCCGGACAGGAAGCCGGGTTCTTCCACGGGTGCCGGCGGAGGGGGGATGACAATCGGCTTGGCGGGCGCTGCCGGTGCCGATGCGGCCTCGGCGGCTGCCGCATCAGGTGCGGCTGCGGAGGCGGCTTCGCTGGCGGGCGCTGCAGCGGGCTCCGCGCTGGAGGCCGCAGGTTCGGCGGCTGGGGCCGGGGCGGCTGGCGCTGCTGCAACGGGCACATCCATGCCGGGTGCGGCAGAGGTACTGGCGGTGGCCGCCGGGGCAGGGGATGTGCCTGCAGCCGCCGATGCTGCGCTCAGCTTGTTCAGCTCGCTGATGTTCTTGGAGAGTTCTTCCACACGGGCCGATGCTTCGTTGGCCTGCTTGCGCTGGGCCAGTTGCTCTTCGGTCGATTTCTGGCCCTGGATGGCGCCCTTGGACAGGGTGAGCTTGTCGGGAGCGGTGCTGGCGGCACGCTGGTCATCCACCTGGGTCTGCACCTTGCCGGCCGCAGCGCGGCCGGAGGCCGCCACTTCGGCGGCAGGCACGGCACCGGCCAGCTTGCGGCGGAATTCGTTGAAGTCACGGCTCTGGGCGGCCAGGATCTGGCGCGCTTCGCCCGAGGGGGTCGCACTGGCTTCGGCTGCGGAGGGCAGCTGCAGGACGGCGCCTGCCTTGATGCGGTTGACGTTGCCCTGAATGAAGGCGTCCGGGTTGGCACGCAGCAGGGCTACCAGCATCTGGTCCAGCGAGACATCGGCAGGGCGGTGGGCATTGGCGATGCGGCCGGCCGTTTCGCCCGCCTTGACGACCACGCTGTCGCCGGAGGCGCTGGGTGCGTCCACGGGCGCGGTGCGGGCCACGACCGGTGGGCGGGGCGCAGGCGCCGTGCGGGCCGGGGCGGCTACCGCCGCCGGAATCTGGGGTTCGGCCGTGACAGTGGCCGGAGCGCGGCGCATTGTCGGGGGGTCGAACAACATCGTGTAGCTGCGCGAGATGCGGCCGGCATTCCAGTTGGCATCAATCACGAGGTCGACAAAGGGCTCATTGATGGGGCGGTCGCTGGAGACGCGCAGCACGGTGCGGCCGTCGGGGCGGCGCTGCAATTGCACCTGCACCCGGGTGATCACGGGAGAGTATTCCATGCCCTGGGCCCGGAAGGTCTCAGGGGTTGCGGGCGTGACACGCAGCGAATCGGCTTCGGCGGGGGTGATCTGGGGCAGATCGATTTCGGCGCGCAGCGGCTCACCCAGGGCCGACTGCACGGTGATGGGGCCCAATGCCAGAGCGAAAGCGTTTGGCGCGTACAGACCGACAGTGGCCACGGCCGCAGCCGCCAGCGCAGAGAATTTCCAACGATGCATGGTTGCCATCAACTGAGAAGGTTTTGAAGCTCGATGGAGCGGACTGCTGTTTTTCATGGTCTGATGCCCGCTGCGCTCCAGCGTTAGAGAATGGGTAAAAGCACCATAGCAGCAATGTTTTGCACTGACAAGCTAACGTAGTGGCGAAGCTCTGGTGCGGCCCCCGAACGGCCTTTTCGGGTGCCTGCGGTGTTGCCCGGTGACAACGAGCGTAACAAGTTGTTTTTCCTGGCTTTTCCCCCCAGGAAGGGAGCGCACGGCGCCTGTGGGGGCGTCGTGCGCAGGTCTGATCAGGCGTCCAGCAGGATGCGCAGCATGCGGCGCAGCGGCTCGGCGGCACCCCACAGCAGCTGGTCACCAATGGTGAAGGCACCCACGTACTCGGGCCCCATGGCCAGCTTGCGGATGCGGCCCACGGGGATGGTCATGGTGCCGGTCACGGCCACGGGGGTCAGGTCCTTGATGGTGGCCTCGCGCGTGTTGGGGACCACCTTCACCCACTGGTTGTCGGCAGCGATCATGGCCTCGATGTCGGCCACGGGCACGTCCTTTTTCAGCTTGAAGGTCAGGGCCTGGCTGTGGCAGCGCATGGCGCCCACGCGCACGCAGAAACCGTCCACCGGCACGGCGGCGGTGCCAAAGCCGTCGCCCATGCCGAGGATCTTGTTCGTCTCGGCCATGCCCTTCCACTCTTCCTTGGACATCCCGTTGCCCAGGTCCTTGTCGATCCAGGGAATCAGGCTGCCGCCCAGCGGCACGCCGAAGTTGGCGGTCTCCGCTGCGGTGAGGCTGCGCTGCTTGGCAGAGACCATCCGGTCGATTTCGAGGATGGCGCTCTTGGGGTCGTCGAGCAGGGCCTTCACTTCGGCGTTCAGCGTGCCGTACTGCGTGAGCAGTTCGCGCATGTGCTGTGCACCGCCGCCGGAAGCGGCCTGGTAGGTCTGGGTGCTCATCCATTCGACGAGGCCTGCCTTGTACAGCGCGCCCACGCCCATCAGCATGCAGCTGACGGTGCAGTTGCCGCCGATCCAGTCCTTGCCGCCATTCGCCAGTGCGTTCTTGATGACCGGCATGTTCACAGGGTCGAGCACGATGACGGCGTTCTTTTCCATGCGCAGGGAGGATGCGGCGTCGATCCAGTGGCCGTTCCAGCCCGCAGCGCGCAGCTTGGGGTACACCTCGTTGGTGTAGTCGCCGCCCTGGGCGGTGATGATGATCTCGCAGCGCTTGAGCTGGTCGATGTTGAACGCGTCCTGCAGCGTGGTTTCGTTCCGGGCCTGTGCGGGGGCCTTGCCGCCTGCGTTCGAGGTGGAGAAGAACAGGGGTTCGATCAGATCGAAGTCCTTTTCCTGCACCATGCGGTCCATCAGGACCGAGCCGACCATGCCGCGCCAGCCGACCAAACCTACCAACTTGCTCATTTCAACGCCCTTTCAAAGTAAGAAACAGTGCCAGACCAGACTGTTCTGCCCCGGCTCGTCTGGCCAGGGAGGGCGCACGACGAACCAGACTGGATCAGCCCTTAATGGTCGTGGTTTTGGTGGTGATTGCGCGCGCGGCTGCACCGGCCTGGGCGGCGGATGCGGTGTTCAGGGCGAACGGGCGGGCGACAAACATAGTTCCGGATTGTAGCGGATGGCTGCTTGACGCCTGCTTACGGGCACTGTGCCCTGCGGCGCCTGTGCCCTGCATGCAAAAGGGCGGCCCTGTGCCGCCCTTTCCACATGCCTGGTGCAGGCTGTACCGGCTTATCCCAGCGCCTTCACTACCGCATCCCCCATCTGCGCCGTGCCCACCTTGGTGGTGCCTTCGCTCCAGATGTCGGGCGTGCGCAGGCCCTGGGCCAGCACCTTCTGCACGGCGGCCTCGATGCGCTGGGCGGCTGCTTCCTGGTTCAGCGAGAAGCGCAGCATCATCGCGGCCGAGAGGATGGTGGCCAGCGGGTTCGCGATGCCCTTGCCGGCGATGTCGGGGGCGCTGCCGTGGCTCGGTTCGTACAGGCCCTGGCCCTTGCTGTTTAGGCTGGCCGAGGGCAGCATGCCGATCGAGCCGGTGAGCATGGAGGCCTCGTCGCTCAGGATGTCGCCGAACATGTTGCCGGTGACCACCACGTCGAACGCCTTGGGCGCCTTGACGAGCTGCATGGCGGCGTTGTCCACGTACATGTGCTGCAGTTCCACGTCGGGGTACTGCTGGTGCACCTCGGTGACCACGTCCTTCCAGAACTGGAAGGTTTCCAGCACGTTGGCCTTGTCCACGCTGGTGACCTTCTTGCTGCGCTTGCGCGCGGCCTGGAAGGCGACGTGGGCGATGCGTTCGATCTCGGGCTTGCTGTAGCGCATGGTGTCATACGCTTCCTCGGCGCCGGGGAAGTGGCCGTCGGTGGCCACGCGGCGGCCGCGCGGCTGGCCGAAATAGATGTCGCCGGTCAGCTCACGGATGATGAGGATGTCGAGGCCCGCAATCAGCTCGGGCTTGAGGCTGGATGCGCCCACCAGTTGCTCGTAGCAGATGGCGGGGCGGAAGTTGGCAAACAGCCCCATGTTCTTGCGCAGGCCCAGAATGGCCTGCTCAGGGCGCAGCGGGCGCTCCAACTTGTCGTATTTCCAGTCGCCCACGGCGCCGAACAGCACGGCGTCGGCATCCATGGCGAGCTTCAGGGTGGATTCGGGCAGGGGGTGCCCATGGGCCTCGTAGGCGGCGCCGCCGACCAGGGCAGACTCCATCTCGAATTTCAGATCGAGCGTCTTGAGCACCTTGACGGCCTCGGCGACGATTTCGGTACCGATGCCGTCACCCGGCAGAACTGCAATTTTCATTGTTGACTCTTGTTTTGATAGCTTCTGGCGCTTGTTCAGCAAGCGCTAGAGGCCAATTTGTTTGAATATTTCAGGCGACCATGGTGTGGGCCAGCCAGGGCTTGGTGGCCAGGCGCTGGGCCTCAAAGGCGGCGATCTTGTCTTTCTGGCGCAAGGTCAGCCCGATGTCGTCGAAGCCGTTGAGCAGGCAGTACTTGCGGAAGGGCACCACGTCGAACGGGATCTCCTCGCCCTGCGGGCACACGATCACCTGGCGTTCCAGGTCGATGGTGAGCTGGTAGCCGGGGAACGCCGCCACTTCGTCGAACAACTGGGCTATCGTGGCCTCGGGCAGCACGATGGGCAGCAGTCCGTTCTTGAAGCAGTTGTTGAAGAAGATGTCGGCAAAGCTGGGCGCGATGACGGCGCGAAAGCCGTACTGGTCCAGCGCCCAGGGCGCGTGCTCGCGGCTCGATCCGCAGCCAAAGTTCTTGCGCGCCAGCAGGATGGAGGCGCCACGGTAGCGCGGCTGGTTCAGCACAAAGTCGGGGTTGGGCTTGCGGCTGGCCGGGTCTTGCCCCGGCTCGCCGTGGTCCAGGTAGCGCCATTCGTCAAACAGGTTCACGCCAAAGCCGGTCTTCTTGATCGACTTGAGGAACTGCTTGGGGATGATGGCGTCGGTGTCGACGTTCTCGCGGTCCATGGGAGCCACGAGGCCTTGGTGGAGGGTGAATTTCTGCATGTTCAGGGGGCGTTATTTGGCAGCGCGTTCGATGGCTCCACCGGCGCGCTGCACGTCCTGGCCCACGCCCTTGACGGTGTTGCAGCCGGCCAGCGCGAAGGCCAGGGCCATGGCGAGGAGGGTGGCGGTGTGTTTCATGACAAAGCTCCTTCAGGCAAATGGGCGGATATCGACGAAATGGCCATGCACCGCTGCAGCAGCGGCCATGGCGGGGCTCACGAGATGGGTGCGGCCACCGGCGCCCTGGCGGCCTTCGAAGTTGCGGTTGCTGGTGGAGGCGCAGCGTTCGCCTGGCTCCAGGCGGTCGGCGTTCATGGCCAGGCACATGGAGCAGCCGGGTTCGCGCCACTCAAAGCCTGCGGCCTTGAAAATTTCGTGCAGGCCTTCGCGCTCTGCCTGTTCCTTGACCAGGCCCGAACCGGGCACCACCATCGCCAGCTTGACGTTGCTGGCCACCTTGCGGCCGAGCTTCTTCACCACGGCGGCGGCTTCGCGCATGTCCTCGATGCGGCTGTTGGTGCACGATCCGATGAATACCTTGTCGATGGTGATGTCGTTGATCGGCTTGCCGGGCTGCAGGCCCATGTAGGTCAGCGCGCGCTCGATGGCGCCGCGCTTGTTGGCGTCCTTTTCCTTGTCGGGGTCGGGCACGCGGGCGTCCACGCCCAGCACCATCTCGGGCGAGGTGCCCCAGGTGACCTGCGGCACTATTGTTGCGGCGTCAAGCTTGACCACGGTGTCGAATTGGGCATCGGGGTCGGAGTGCAGCGTCTTCCAGTAGGCAACAGCCTGGTCCCACTCCACGCCCGTGGGCGACAGGGGGCGTCCCTTGACGTATTCAATGGTCTTGTCGTCCACCGCCACCAGGCCCGCCCGCGCGCCGCCTTCGATGGCCATGTTGCACACGGTCATGCGGCCTTCCATGCTCATCGCGCGGAACACCGAGCCCGCGAATTCGATGGTGTAGCCCGTGCCGCCGGCCGTGCCGATCTTGCCGATGATGGCCAGCACCACGTCCTTGGGCGTCACGCCCTTGGCGAGCTGGCCGTCCACCTGCACCAGCATGTTCTTGGCCTTCTTGGCCAGCAGGGTCTGCGTGGCCATCACATGCTCGACTTCCGACGTGCCGATGCCGTGGGCCAGTGCGCCAAACGCGCCGTGGGTGCTGGTGTGGCTGTCGCCGCACACCACCGTCATGCCGGGCAGCGTGGCGCCGTTTTCCGGGCCGATCACATGCACGATGCCCTGGCGCTTGTGCATGAAGGGGAAGAACGCGGCCGGCGTGATCGTCGCCATGTTGTCGTTCAGCGTAGTGATCTGTTCCTTGCTTACGGGATCGGCAATGCCGTCGTAGCCCAGCTCCCAGCCCGTGGTGGGGGTGTTGTGGTCGGCCGTGCCCACGATGGAGCTCATGCGCCAGACCTTGCGGCCCGCCTCGCGCAGGCCCTCGAACGCCTGCGGGCTGGTCACTTCGTGCACCAGATGGCGGTCGATGTAGAGGATGGAGGTGCCGTCCTCTTCGGTGTGGACGACATGCTCGTCCCAGATCTTGTCGTACAGGGTGCGTCCCATGGGGTGGCTTTCTTCTTTCAGGTGGGTGATCGGATTTTAGAGCGGCTAACAAAACTCCCTTGGCGTCGTTATTCCGTCTTGTCGTACCTCTCGTACTGCCTGCGACGGAACGCCTAGCCAAGGCCGCTGCGCTGAGTTTTGTTAGCCGCTCTTAGTGAGGCGGCAACGGTGTGGGCGTTGCAAGGTGTTCTGCCAGCAGCCGGGCCGTGACGGGCAAGGCGTCAAAGTCGCGCGCCACCAGGCGCAGCTCGCGGTGGGCCCAGGCGTCCTGGAGCGGTACGGCGGCCAGGCGGCCCACACCGTGCATCAGCGCAAAGGCGCGGTCGGGCAGCAGGCCCACGCCCAGACCGTTGTCGATCATGCGGCACATGGCGTCCAGGCCGGTGACCTGGATGCGCTGGCGCAAGGGGCGCGCGGCCTGGGCGGCGGCGGCACGCATGGCCAGGCTGATGCTGCTGTTGGCGTGCAGGCCGACGATGTCCCAGTCCAGCACTTCTTCAAAATAGATAGCTGCTCGCGCAGACAGGTCGTGCCCTGCGGGCACAATAAGCATCAAATTGTCGGAGCGGTACGGGCGGCTTTGCAGGGCGCTGGCGCCGCTGCCGCCGGTGTTGCAGATGCCCAGATCGGCCGCGCCCTCCTGCACGGCATGCAGCACATCGGGGCTCAGGTGCTCCTGCAGGTCGATCTTGACCTGGCTGTGCGCACGCGCAAAGGCGCCCAGATCTTCCGGCAGAAACTGGACGATGGCCGAGATGTTGGCGTGCATGCGCACATGGCCGCGCACACCGTCGGCATATTCGCTCAGTTCGCCCTGCATGCGCTCCAGCCCGAACAGCACGGTGCGCGCGTGGTGCAGCAAGCTCTCGCCTGCGGGGGTGAGTGTCACGCCCCGGCTGTGGCGGTAGAGCAGGGCGGTGTCCACGGCCGTTTCCAGATCGGACAGACGCTTGCTGACGGCCGAGGCGGCGATGAATTCCCGCTCGGCCGCGCGGCCGATGCTGCCGAGCTCGCACACCGCCACAAAGAGTTGCAGCGAAGTGAGGTCAATGCGGCGCGCAAAGCTGCGCTCTGAGCTTTTCATGGGGTTGATGAATTCTCTTTTGGAGAATTCTCTGTATTTTCTCAGAGCAAATCAGCCATAGACATCGTGAAACGCGATGGCTTTCTTGCCCGGATGCGCTTTCAGGCTGCGCAGGTGCTGCCGTGGTCCGGCGCCGAGGCGTTCCAGCGCAGCTCGTGTGCGATGCGCTGGCGCAGGATGTCGGCAGCCTCCATCTCGCCATGCACCACGTAGACCTGCTCGGGCGCGTGCTCCATGCTGCGCAGCCAGGCCAGGGTCTGGTTGGCGTCGGCATGGGCCGAGGCGGAGGTGAGCTGTACGACTTCGGCGCGCATCTCGATGTCCTGTCCGTGGATACGGATGTTTTTTTCACCGCTGGCGATGCGCGCGCCGCGCGTTCCCGGTGCCTGGTGCCCGGTGATGATGACCATGTTGCGGTGGTTGCCCGCATGCAGTGCCAGGTGGTGCAGCACGCGCCCCCCGGTGGCCATGCCACTGGCCGACAGAATCACCATGGGGCCGTGCCGGCGCCCCAGGGCCTTGGATTCGTCGGTGGTCTGCACCATGGTGGCGCTGTGCGACAGGGCATGTACCTCGCGGGCGTCCAGCCGGTGCTCGCTGGGGTAGTGCTCGAACAATCCGGTGGTGCTCACCGCCATCGGGCTGTCGAGAAAAACCGGCAGTTGTACCGGGATGACGCCTTGCACCTTAAGCAGCTGGATGGCGTGCAGCACCGCCTGCGCCCGTCCTACGGCGAACACCGGCACCACGGCGACGCCGCCGCGCTTGGCCAGACGCTGCAGGGCAGGGCCCAGTTCCTGCAGGATGTCCTCCTGCGGGTGCTGGCGGTCGCCGTAGGTGGCTTCGATCAGCACGGTGTCGGCACTTGGCGGTGCTTCGGGTGGTTCCATCAGCAGGTCGTCGGTGCGGCCCAGGTCGCCCGAGAACAGGATGCGCCGCCCACCCACCTCCAGCAGCACGCTGGCGGCGCCCAGGATATGGCCCGCCGGGGTGAAGCTCACGCGCCAGCCCGGAATCGGCTCAAAGGCTTTGTGGAAGTTGTGCGTGCGGAACTGCTTCAGGCAGTGCTGGGCATCGAGTCGGGTGTAGAGGGGCAGCGCCGGGGCATGCTGCGAGAGCTGGTGGCGGTTGAGGAAGGCGGCGTCTTCTTCCTGCAGATACCCGCTGTCGGGCAGCAGGATGGCGCACAGGTCGCGCGTGCCCGGGGTGCAGTGCACGGCCTTGGTGTAGCCATCGCGTGCCAGCAGGGGCAGGTAGCCGCTGTGGTCCAGGTGTGCGTGGGTCAGCACCACGGCGTCGATCTGGTGGGGCGTGACCGGCAGGGGCTGCCAGTTGCGCAGGCGCAGCAGCTTGTAGCCCTGGAACAGGCCACAGTCCACCAGCAGGCAGTGCCCTTTGTGGCGGACGAGGTACTTGGAGCCGGTGACGGTGCCGGCGCCGCCGAGGAAGGTGATGTTGACGGTCATGGTGCTGCGTCCTCCTAGTGCTTGGCTCCATCGTACCCCCGGCAAGGGGTTTCACCGGCATGAAAAAACCGCCTGGGCAGCCAGTGCGCAGGCGGTTTTCTTGGGGGGGCGATCAGCTGAAGAAGTTCTTCAGCCGGTCGGTCCAGCTCTCGCCGCTGGGCGAGTGGCGGGCGCCGCCTTTTTTCAGCGACTCTTCCAGCTCGCGCAGGAGCTTGCGCTGGTGCTCGGTGAGCTTGACCGGGGTTTCCACGGCGATGTGGCAATACAGATCACCCGGGTAACTGGACCGCACGCCCTTGATGCCCTTGCCACGCAGGCGGAACTGCTTGCCGGCCTGGGTGCCCTCGGGAATGTCGATGGCCGCCTTGCCCGCGAGCGTCGGCACTTCGATCTCGCCGCCCAAAGCGGCCGTGATGAAGCTCACTGGCACCTGGCAGTGCAGGTCGTCGCCGTCGCGCTCGAAAATGTCGTGCTTCTTCAGGCGGATCTCGATGTACAGGTCGCCCGGAGGGCCGCCATTGGTGCCGGGCTCGCCGTTGCCGGTGCTGCGGATGCGCATGCCGTCGTCGATGCCGGCCGGAATTTTCACTTCCAGGGTCTTCTGTTTTTTCAGCTTGCCCTGGCCCTGGCAGGTGGTGCAGGGTTCGGGGATGATCTTGCCCGTGCCGCGGCAATGCGGGCAGGTCTGCTGCACGCTGAAGAAGCCCTGGCGCATCTGCACCGTGCCCGAGCCGCTGCAGGTGCCGCAGGTCTTGGCACTGGTGCCGGGCTTGGCGCCGCTGCCGTGGCAGGTGTCGCAGCTTTCCCAGGAGGGGATGCGAATCTGCGCGTCCTTGCCACGGGCGGCCTCTTCGAGTGTCACTTCCATGGCGTAGCTCAGGTCGCTGCCACGGTAGACGCGCCCTGCGCCTCCCCGGCCACGCCCGCCATTCTGGCCAAACATGTCGCCAAAGATGTCGCCAAACGCTTCGGCAAAGCCGCCAAACCCTTCTGCGCCGGGGCCACCTGGGCCGCGCATGTTCGGGTCCACGCCGGCGTGGCCGTACTGGTCGTAGGCGGCGCGCTTTTGCGTGTCGGACAGCATCTCGTAGGCCTCCTTGGCCTCCTTGAACTTGTCCTCGGCCACCTTGGCCGCATCACCCTGGTTGCGGTCCGGGTGGTGCTTCATCGCCAGCTTGCGATAAGCCTTCTTGATCTCGTCCTCGGAGGCGTTCTTGGGAACGCCGAGGATTTCGTAATAGTCTCGTTTGGACATGGATGAATGAGCCTGGTTGGAAGCGGAACGCCGCGCGGACACCCTTGGAAGGGGCCCAGCGCGGCGGTTTAGGTAGGCAACCGCTGTGGCTTAGCCCTTCTTGACTTCCTTCACTTCGGCGTCGACCACGTTGTCGTCATCCGCAGGCTTGCTGGACGAGGACGCTCCGCCCGTGTCGCCAGCGGCGGCGCCCGCTGCCGCCTGGGCGGCCTGCTGGTCGGCGTACATCTTCTCGCCCAGCTTCTGGCTGGCGGTCATCAGGGCCGCGGTCTTCTCGTCGATGGCGGACTTGTCCTCGCCCTTGAGGGCTTCTTCCAGGGCCTTCACGGCTTCCTGGATGGCATCCTTCTCGCTGGCGTCGAGCTTGTCGCCGTGTTCAGCCAGGCTCTTGTTCACGCTGTGCACGGCGGCTTCGCCCTGGTTGCGCGCCTGCACCAGTTCGAGCTTCTTCTTGTCGTCGGCGGCATTGATCTCGGCGTCCTTGACCATCTGCTGGATTTCGGCCTCCGACAGGCCCGAATTGGCCTTGATCGTGATCTTGTTCTCCTTGCCGGTGCCCTTGTCCTTGGCGCCCACGTGCAGGATGCCGTTGGCGTCGATGTCGAACGACACTTCAATCTGCGGCACGCCACGGGAGGCCGGCGGAATGCCTTCGAGGTTGAACTCGCCCAGCAGCTTGTTGCCGCTGGCCAGTTCGCGTTCGCCCTGGAAGACCTTGATGGTCACGGCCGGCTGGTTGTCGTCGGCGGTGGAGAAGGTCTGCGCAAACTTCGTCGGGATGGTCGTGTTCTTCGTGATCATCTTGGTCATCACGCCGCCCAGGGTTTCGATGCCCAGCGACAGCGGCGTCACGTCCAGCAGCAGCACGTCCTTGCGGTCGCCCGAGAGCACCTGGCCCTGGATGGCGGCGCCCACGGCCACGGCTTCGTCAGGGTTCACGTCCTTGCGGGGTTCCTTGCCGAAGAATTCCTTGACCTTTTCCTGTACCTTGGGCATGCGGGTCATGCCGCCCACCAGGATCACGTCGTTGATGTCGGATACGCTGATGCCGGCATCCTTGATGGCCGTGCGGCAGGGGGCAATGGTGCGCTCGATCAGCTCGTCCACCAAGCTTTCCAGCTTGGCACGCGTGAGCTTGATATTCAGGTGCTTGGGGCCTGAGGCATCGGCGGTGACGTAGGGCAGGTTGATGTCGGTCGAGGCCGAGTTCGACAGCTCGATCTTGGCCTTCTCGGCGGCTTCCTTCAGGCGCTGCAGGGCCAGCACGTCGTTCTTGAGGTTGACGCCCGACTCCTTCTTGAACTCTTCAATGATGTAGTCGATGACGCGCTGGTCGAAGTCTTCGCCGCCCAGGAAGGTGTCGCCGTTGGTGGAGAGCACTTCAAACTGCTTTTCGCCGTCCACATCGGCAATCTCGATGATGGACACGTCGAAGGTGCCGCCGCCCAGGTCATACACGGCGATCTTGCGGTCGCCCTTTTCCTGCTTGTCCAGGCCAAAGGCCAGGGCGGCCGCCGTGGGTTCGTTGATGATGCGCTTGACATCGAGACCGGCAATGCGGCCGGCGTCCTTGGTGGCCTGGCGCTGTGCGTCGTTGAAGTACGCGGGCACGGTGATGACGGCTTCCGTCACGGGCTCGCCCAGGTAGTCCTCGGCGGTCTTCTTCATCTTGCGCAGGATGTCGGCGGACACCTGCTGGGCCGAGATCTTGTTGCCCCGCACTTCGATCCAGGCGTCGCCGTTGTCGGCCGCCACGATCTTGTAGGGCATCAGGTCGATGTCCTTCTGCACTTCCTTTTCGGTGAACTTGCGGCCGATCAGGCGCTTGACGGCGTACAGCGTGTTCTTCGGGTTGGTCACCGCCTGGCGTTTGGCGGAAGCGCCGACGAGGATCTCGCCGTCTTCCTGGTAGGCCACGATGGAGGGCGTGGTGCGCGCGCCTTCGCTGTTCTCGATCACGCGCGTGGTGTTGCCTTCCATGATGGACACGCAGCTGTTGGTGGTGCCCAGGTCAATGCCGATGATTTTTCCCATTTTGTTCTCCGCGATGCTGGTTGAATTTGGATAGCTGTAACTTGTGGATAACCTGGCCAGGTTCAAGCCAGGTCACGTTTTTTATTTGGGGGCGGTCACCGTGACCAGGGCCGGGCGCAGGATGCGGTCGGCGATCACGTAGCCCTTTTGCAGGACGGCCACGACCGTGTTGGGCTCCTGGGCGGCCGGCACCACGCTGATGGCCTGGTGCTGGTGCGGGTCGAACTTCTCGCCCGCGGCCGGGTTGATGGCCAGCACCTTGTTGCGCTCCAGGGCTGACTGCAACTGGCGCAGCGTGGCGTCGGAGCCTTCGCGCAGTTGCTGGACCGTGGCGTTCTGGATGGCCAGCGCGGCGTCCAGACTGTCGGCCACGGGCAGCATGCTTTCAGCAAAGCTCTCGATGCCGAACTTGCGGGCCTTGGTGATCTCATCCTCGGCGCGGCGGCGGGCATTCTCGGCCTCGGCCTTGGCGCGCAGGAACTGGTCGGCCAGTTCGGCGCTCTTGGCCTTGAGTTCGGTCAGTTCCCTTTGCAGGCGCTCCATCTCGTCGGAGGCGTGGGCGGCCATGGCGGCCTCCATTTCTTCGGGGGCAGGGGTGCCGTGCTCTGGGGCGGATGGGGTGTTTTCGGACATGTCGATGGTTCTGGATCGGATTGGATGCGGGAGCCTGCCAGATGTAGGGGCATTGCCGTGCTTTTCAAGGCGCCACTCCCGAAAGAGGCGCTTTCCGTGGGCACGCAGGCGGCTGTCGAAAGCGGTAAGTGTACAGAAGGCGCCGAAGAGGTTATAATTTTCGGCTTTGCCTTGCCACACTGCTACAGACGCAGCAGGTGGCTTCAACCCAGAAGGAGTATGCATGCGTCATTACGAAATCATTTTGTTGATCCACCCGGATCAAAGCGAGCAGGTTCCTGCCATGCTCGAGCGCTACAAGGGCATGATCACCGCCGGCGGTGGCAAGGTGCACCGCGTGGAAGACTGGGGCCGCCGTCAACTGGCGTACCTGATCAACAAGCTGGCCAAGGCCCACTACCTGTGCGTGAACATCGAAGCCGACCAGGCCGTGATGGCTGAACTGGAGCATGCCTTCAAGTTCAACGACGCCGTGCTGCGCCACCTGACGGTTCAGAAGAAGAAGGCTGAAACCGGCCCCTCTTCGATGATGAAGACCGTCGAGCGCGAAGAAGCCCGCAAGGTCAGCCAGGCCGAATACGCCGCTGCCAACGAGCGCTGAGCCCAAGATTCAAGGGGAAGTGGAGAACCACGTTGCGTTGACGGCATGCATCGCTGAGGCTGCGGCCCTGCGGTTCACGCCAGCCGGTGTTCCTGCCATTGAACTGCGCCTTGAGCACGGTTCGCAGCAGATGGAAGCCGGTCAGATGCGCGAAGTGAAAGCGGTCCTGAAAGCGGTGGCTTTTGGCGCCATGGCAGAGCGGCTGGCCCGCCAGCCCATCGGCAGCCTCTGGCGATTCACCGGTTTTCTGGCCACGCCGCGCAACGGCAAGCACCCTGTGCTCCACGTCCAGGATATTCAACAAGATTAATTTTCGAGAGGTCCGAAATGGCCGCATTCAAGAAGTTCAACAAAGACAAGCGCCCCAAGCGCAACACCCAATCGCTGCTGTTCAAGCGCAAGCGCTTCTGCCGCTTCACCGTCACCGGCGTCGAAGAAATCGACTACAAGGACGTGGACACCCTGCGCGATTTCATCGCCGAAAACGGCAAGATCATCCCCGCGCGCCTGACCGGCACGCGTGCCATCTTCCAGCGCCAGCTCAACACCGCCATCAAGCGCGCCCGCTTCCTGGCCCTGGTGCCGTACAGCGACCAGCACAAGATCTAAGGAGCACAACCCATGCAAATCATTCTGCTCGACAAGGTTGTGAACCTCGGTAACCTCGGCGAAATCGTCAAGGTCAAGGACGGTTACGCCCGCAACTTCCTGATCCCGTCCGGCCGCGCCCGCCGCGCCACGGCAGCTGCCAAGGCCGAGTTCGAAGCCAAGCGCGCCGAACTCGAAAAGGCCGCCGCCGAGAAGCTGGCTGCAGCCCAGGCTGAAGGCGAGAAGCTCGCTGGCGGCACCGTCAAGCTGACGCAGAAGTCTGGTGTGGACGGCCGCCTGTTCGGCTCCGTCACCAACCACGACATCGCCGAAGAGCTGAACAAGCAAGGCTACAAGGTCGTGAAGTCGCAGATCCGCCTGCCCAACGGCCCGATCAAGATGGTCGGCGACAGCTCCGTGAGCGTGGCCCTGCACACCGACGTGGTGGTGGACGTGACGGTTTCGGTCTACGGCGAAACCGCCTGATCGCACCCCGCGCCCTTTGCAAGAACCGCCTTCGGGCGGTTTTTGCTTTTCTGGCCATGCACTGGCTGTGCACGCCTTGTCCAGCGCTTGTCCACAGGCTGCGCACAGGGTTGTGCAATGACGTCTGCCCCTGCCATTGTTAGTATCAAAGGCTTGCCCTGAGGATTCCCATGTTTGATGTACCGATGCCCGTGGACGACGGGTTCGCGCCCTATGACCGCCAGATTGCGCAGCTGCGGGTGCCGCCGCACTCCATCGAGGCCGAGTCGAGCGTGCTGGGCGGGCTGCTGCTGGACAACCATGCCTGGGACCGCGTGGGCGATCTGCTCGTCGAAAGTGATTTTTACCGGCATGAGCACCAGTTGATCTACACCGCCATTGCGGCACTGGTCAATGCCAGCAAGCCCGCTGACGTGATCACGGTCTATGAACAACTGCAGAACCTGGGCAAGTCGGAAGAAATCGGGGGCTTGGTCTATCTGAATTCGCTGGCGCAGTACGTGCCCAGCGCCAGCAACATCCGCCGCTACGCCGAGATCGTGCGCGAGCGCGCCATCCTGCGCAAACTGGTCACGGCCAGCGACGAGATCGCCACCAACGCCTTCAATCCGCAAGGCAAGCCGGTGGACAAGATCCTCGACGAAGCCGAACAGAAGATCTTCAATATCGGCGAGGAAGGCTCGCGCATGAAGCAGGGCTTCCAGGGCATGGACACCCTGGTGGTCGATCTGCTCGACCGCGTGCAGGAGATGGCCGACAACCCGAACGACATCACCGGCGTGCCCACGGGCTTCATCGATCTCGACCGCATGACCTCGGGCCTGCAGGCCGGCGACATGGTGGTGCTGGCGGCACGACCGTCCATGGGCAAAACGGCTTTTGCCGTGAACATTGCCGAGCATGTGGCGCTGAACGAAGGTCTGCCCGTCGCCATCTTCTCGATGGAAATGGGTGCAGCGCAACTGGCCGTGCGTATCGTGGGCTCGATTGGCCGTATTGACCAGGGGCACCTGCGCACCGGCAAACTGACCGATGACGAATGGCCGCGCCTGACCGAGGCCATTGAGCGTCTGCGCAATGTCTCGCTGCACATCGACGAAACCCCGGGCCTCACGCCTTCCGAGTTGCGCGCCAATGCCCGGCGCCTGGCGCGCCAGTGCGGCAAGCTCGGCCTGATCGTCGTGGACTACCTGCAGCTCATGAGCGGCTCCAGCGGCTCGCAGGGCGAGAACCGCGCCACCGAGCTGGGCGAGATTTCGCGGGGCCTCAAAATGCTCGCCAAGGAGCTACAGTGCCCCGTGATTGCCCTCTCGCAGCTCAACCGCTCGGTGGAGACGCGCACCGACAAGCGCCCCATGATGAGCGACCTGCGCGAATCGGGCGCCATCGAGCAGGATGCGGACATCATCATGTTCATCTACCGCGACGACTACTACAACAAGGACAGCAAGGAGCCGAACGTGGCCGAGGTCATCATCGGCAAGCAGCGTAACGGCCCTACCGGCACGGTGAAACTGTTCTTCCAGAAGTCGCAGACGCGCTTCGAGAGCCTGGCCATGGGCTCAGGCGACGATTTCTAGTCAAATTGGCCTCCAGCGCTTATGGTGTAAGCGCAGGCAGCTATATTTTTAGTAGTTCTAGAGCACTTCACTGGCAAAGTCCGCCAGGCGCGAGCGTTCGCCGCGCGCCAGCGTGATGTGGCCGCTGTGCGGCCAGCCCTTGAAACGATCCACGGCAAAGGTCAGGCCCGACGACCCTTCGGTGAGGTAGGGCGTGTCGATCTGTGCCAGGTTGCCCATGCAGATGATCTTGGTGCCCGGGCCGGCGCGCGTGATGAGCGTTTTCATCTGCTTGGGCGTGAGGTTCTGTGCCTCGTCGATGATCACGTACTTGTTCATGAACGTGCGCCCGCGCATGAAATTCATGCTCTTGATCTTGATGCGGCTGCGGATCAGCTCGTTGGTGGCCGCGCGGCCCCATTCGCCGGCGTTGCCGCCGTCGCCCTTGGCGAGGAACTCCAGGTTGTCGTCCAGCGCGCCCATCCACGGACCCATCTTTTCTTCCTCGGTGCCGGGCAGGAAGCCGATGTCCTCGCCCACGCTTACGGTGGCACGGGTCATGATGATCTCGGTATAGCGCCGGTCGTCCAGCACCTGGGTCAGCCCGGCGGCCAGCGCCATCAGCGTCTTGCCGGTGCCGGCCGTGCCGGCGAGCGTGACGAAATCAACCTCGGGGTCCATCAGCAGGTTGATGGCGAAGTTCTGTTCGCGGTTGCGCGTGGTCACACCCCAGACGGCATTCTTGGCGTGGCCGTAGTCCTTGAGGGTCTTGAGCACGGCCGTCTTGTCGCGGATCTCGCTCACACGCGCGTACAGGCTGGGCTCACCGGGCGCCTCGAAATAGACGAACTGGTTGATCATCAGCTGCGGCACGATGGGGCCGCTGATGCGATAGAACGTGTGGGCGCCGCTTTGCCAGCTTTCGACCGATTTGCCGTTGCGATTCCAGAAGTCGGGCGGCAGCTGCAGCACGCCGGAGTACAGCAGGTCGCCGTCTTCCAGCGCCTTGTCGTTCTGGTAGTCCTCGGCGGGCAGGCCCAGGGCGCGTGCCTTGACGCGCATGTTGATGTCCTTGGACACCAGCACCACCTCGCGCGGTGCGTGCATTTTGCGCAGGGCTTCGACCACGCCCAGGATCTGGTTGTCGGCCTTGCCCTGGGGCAGGCTCGTAGGGAGCTGGTAGTCGAGCGCCGCGGTCTGGAAGAACAGGCTGCCGCCTGCGCCACGCTGGCCGGTGGAGTCGAGCTTGAGGCCCTTGCCGATGTCGGCGCCCTGGGCCGCGGCCAGCGCATCGAGCGCGCGGCTGACCTGGCGGCCGTTGCGCGCCACCTCGGTCATGCCCTTCTTGTGGCCGTCGAGCTCTTCGAGCACGATCATCGGCAGGTAAATGTCGTGTTCCTCGAAGCGGAACAGGCTGCTCGGGTCGTGCAGCAGCACATTGGTGTCGAGCACGAACAGCTTGGCCGGACCCGTGCCACGGGCCTTGCGGGCGCGCGGTGCGGGCGCTGGCGCGGCGGGCCGCGGTGTGGCCTGCACTTCAGGCACGGCGGGGGCGGTGGCCGCTACGCTGGCCGGCTCCACCGTCTTGGCCTCGCGCGGGCTGCGGGGCGCTTCGGTTCTCACGCTGGCGCGGGTGCCGCGCGGGGCGCGTGCGGGGCTGGCTTCGGGGGCGGGTGCCGTGGTCGCCGTGGTTTTGCGTGCTGCGCTGCGGCGTGAGGTGGCTTCTGCGTCAGCGGGGGGGGGGGCTTGCACCAGGAAGGCTTCGGGTTGCAGGAGTGCGGCGCGGCGGGTCGGTGCGGGGGGCAGTGGCATGGTGCGAATGGCTTCGATCTGGGGGTTCAGAAAGCAAAAAGCCGCCTGGAGGCCAAGGCGGCTTTGCGAAGGGAGGAGGGCGTTGCGCAGTGCAGCGGCATCAGGCCATTATGCATGGCGATGGTGACATCCACCGCCCACTCTGCGCGCACCTGTGTCAGGCTGCTTTTTTCAGGGTTTTGAGCGACTTGACCGCCTTGAGCACTTCTTCCACGTGGCCAGGCACCTTCAGGCCGCGCCACTCTTGCACGACCAGGCCATCGGGGCCGATCAGGAAGGTGCTGCGCTCGATGCCCTTGACCTTCTTGCCGTACATGATCTTGTTCTTGACCACGCCGAACATGTGGCACATCTTCTCTTCGGTGTCGGCAATCAGCTCGAACGGGAGCTCGAGCTTTTCCTTGAATTCGTCGTGCGACTTCATGTTGTCGCGCGAAACGCCAAACACCGCAGCACCGGCCTTCACGAAGTCCTTGTACTTGTCGCGGAACTGCATCGCCTCGGTGGTGCAGCCGGGGGTGTTGTCTTTGGGATAGAAGTACAGGACCAGGACCTGACCGTTGTGGGAGGTGTTGGAAACCTTGACCCCGCTGGTCGCGTTGGCTTCAAATTCGGGGAGGGGCTTGTTGACAACGATCGCCATATGTCTTCTATCTCTCAGGGTGAGGTCGTTGATAAGCCGGTGGTACGTGAATGTTTTTCTTCTTGGGTGCCACCGACCGCAACCTACGATTTTACCCTGAAACACCTCCGCTGGGTCAGGAAGACGGGGTTTCGAGGATCAGGGCCGCGATGACATTGCGCCCTTCGCCGGTCAGAATGTTGAAGGTGCGGCAGGCGGCAGCCGTGTCCATGGTCTCCACGCCAATGCGCCGCGCCATCAGGGGCTGCATCCAGGCGGGCGGGGCAAAGCGCAGGCGCTGGCCGCTGCCGAACAGGATCAGTTCGGTGTCGTGCTCCGCCAGTTGGGCAAAGTGTTCAGGACGCAGGTCTTCGAAGCGGGCGCAAGGCCAGGGGGTTCGCAGACCGCGCGAGCCCAGGAGCAGGCTGGAGTGGACCTTCTCCGGCCCCACACTGATCCATCCCGGGCCGTAACCGGTGATGCTTTGGGCGTCGAAGCGTTCGGGCTGGAATTTCATGGGGCTGGGTGGGGTGGTGGGCGTCGCACCCGCCCCGGGGGGAGGCGTGGAACTGTGGTCAAATTATAGGTTTCGCCGGGGTACTTGCTGCCTGCGGCGGGTCTTTGCCACTGCTTCACGACCGCGCATGAAAACCGTTCACAAATCCGCCAAGCTCGCCAACGTCTGCTACGACATCCGGGGCCCGATCATGGATGCGGCGCGCCAGATGGAGGAGGAAGGCCACAAGATCATCAAGCTGAACATCGGCAACATGGCGCCGTTCGGCTTTGATGCCCCCGAGGAAATCCAGCAGGACATGATCCGCAACCTGCCCAATTCGGCGGGCTACTCCGACAGCAAGGGCATCTTTGCAGCGCGCAAGGCGGTGATGCACGAGACGCAGAAGCAGGGCATCAAGGGTGTCACGCTCGACGACATCTACCTGGGCAACGGCGCCAGCGAGCTGATCGTGATGGCCACCAACGCGCTGCTCGACAACGGTGATGAACTCTTGCTGCCCGCGCCCGACTACCCGCTGTGGACAGCCGCCACCAGCCTCTCGGGGGGCAAGCCGGTGCACTACCTCTGTGACGAGGACAACGGCTGGATGCCCAGCCTGGACGACATCCGCTCCAAGATCACGCCGCGTACCAAGGGCATCGTCGTCATCAACCCCAACAATCCCACAGGCGCGCTGTATTCGGATGATCTGCTCAAGGGCATCGTGCAGATCGCACGGGAGCACGGTCTGGTGATCTTTGCCGACGAGGTGTATGGCAAGGTGCTCTACGACGGCGTGCGGCACACGCCGATCGCCACGCTCAGCGAAGACGTGCTCACGCTGACTTTCAATTCCCTCTCCAAGGCCTACCGCTCCTGCGGCTACCGCGCCGGCTGGATGGTCGTGACGGGCGACAAGAAGCCCGCACGCGACTACATCGAGGGGCTGAACATGCTCACCAACATGCGTCTGTGCGCCAATGTGCCCGGCCAGTACGCCGTGCAGACAGCGCTGGGCGGCTATCAGAGCATCGACGACCTGGTGTGCGAGGGCGGGCGCCTGCGCAAGCAGCGCGACCTGGCCTATGAGCTCATCAGCGCCATTCCCGGGGTGAGCTGCGTCAAGCCGCAGGCGGCGCTCTACATGTTCCCCCGGCTCAATCCCGAGATGTATCCGATCCAGAACGACCAGCAGTTCTTTCTGGAACTGCTGCAGGAAACCAAGGTGATGCTGGTGCAGGGCTCGGGCTTCAACTACCCCGACAACCAGCACTTCCGCATCGTCTTCCTGCCGCACGAGGACGACCTGCGCGAGGCCATCGGCCGCATCGCCCGCTTCCTGGAAAGCTACCGCAAGCGCCATCAGAAAAATTGATAGCACCTGACGCAATCCAGTCAAGCGCTAGAGCCATTTTTATTCTCAAAAGAAATTGTCATGAAACCCATCCAAGTAGGCCTGCTGGGCATCGGCACCGTCGGTAGCGGCGTGTTCAACGTGTTGCAGCGCAACCAGGACGAAATCAGCCGCCGCGCGGGCCGTGGCATCCAGATCACCATGGTGGCCGATCTGGACGTGGAGCGCGCCAAGTCGGTCGTGGGTGCGGACATCCAGGTCGTCAACGACGCCCGGGCCATCATCGCCAACCCCGACATCGACATCGTGATCGAGCTGATTGGTGGTTACGGCATCGCCAAGGCCCTGGTGCTGGAAGCCATCGCGGCCGGCAAGCATGTGGTCACCGCCAACAAGGCGCTGCTGGCCGTGCACGGCACCGAGATCTTCGCGGCCGCCTCGGCCAAGGGCGTGATGGTGGCGTTTGAAGCCGCCGTGGCCGGCGGCATCCCGATCATCAAGGCGCTGCGCGAAGGGTTGACGGCCAACCGCATCCAGTGGATCGCCGGCATCATCAACGGCACCACCAACTTTATCCTGTCCGAGATGCGCAGCAAGGGTCTGGACTTCGACGTGGTGCTCAAGGAAGCGCAGCGTCTGGGCTACGCCGAGGCAGACCCCACCTTCGACATCGAGGGCGTGGACGCGGCGCACAAGGTCACGCTGATGAGCGCCATCGCGTTCGGCATTCCCGTGCAGTTCGACAAGGCCTACGTCGAAGGCATCACCCAGCTGGGCGCCGCCGACATCAAGTACGCCGAGCAGCTCGGCTACCGCATCAAGCTGCTGGGCATCACCAAGCGCGCCGACAAGGGCATCGAGCTGCGCGTGCACCCGAGCCTTGTGCCCTCCAAGCGCCTGATCGCCAACGTCGAAGGCGCGATGAACGCCGTCGTCGTGCAGGGCGATGCCGTGGGCACCACGCTGTACTACGGCAAGGGTGCGGGCAGCGAACCTACCGCCAGCGCCGTGATCGCCGACCTGGTGGACATCGCCCGCCTGCACACGGCCGACCCCGAGCACCGCGTGCCCCACCTGGCCTTCCAGCCGAACACCCTGGCCGACGCCATGGGCTCCCTGCCCGTGCTGCCCATGAGCGAAGTGGTCACCAGCTATTACCTGCGCCTGCGCGTGGCCGACCAGGCCGGCGTGCTGGCCAAGGTCACGGGCCTGCTGGCCGAGGCCGGCATCAGCATCGACGCGGTGCTGCAGCGCGAGGCCGACGAGGTGGGGGGCGAGGGTTCCACCCAGACCGACCTCATCATCCTCACGCACGACACGCGCGAAGGCACCATGAACGACGCCATTGCCCAGATGCAGCAGCTGCCCACGGTGCTGGCCCCCATTACGCGCATCCGCAAGGAAGAGCTGAACTAGGGAAACGACAAAGCCATGCTGTACCTCTCCACGCGCGGCCACCCCGACCGCAAGCATTTCTGCGACATCCTGCTCGAAGGCCTGGCGCCCGATGGCGGCCTGTACCTGCCCGAGCGTTATCCGCACATCGACGACGCCGCGCTCACGCGCCTGCGCAAGGCTTATCACGAGCAGGGCTACGCCGAGCTGGCCTTCCAGATCCTCTCGCTCTACATCGACGACATTCCTGCCGCCGACCTCAAGCGCCTGTGCGAGAAGACGTACACGGCCGAGGTGTTCGGCACTGGCGAGATCGTGCCGCTGCGCCACCTCGAAGACGGCCTGTGGCTCGAAGCCCTGTCCAATGGCCCCACGCTGGCCTTCAAGGACATGGCCATGCAGCTGCTGGGCAACCTGTTCGAGTACGAACTGGGGCGCCGGGGCGAGCAGCTCAACATCCTCGGGGCGACTTCCGGCGACACCGGCAGCGCGGCCGAATACGCCATGCGCGGCAAGCAGGGCGTGCGCGTCTTCATGACCAGCCCGCACGGCCGCATGAGTGCCTTTCAGCAGGCGCAGATGTTCAGCCTGCAGGACGAGAACATCCACAACCTCGCCATCGAAGGCGTGTTCGACGACTGCCAGGACATCGTCAAGGCGGTCAGCAACGACCTCGACTTCAAGCGCAAGTACAAGATCGGCACCGTCAACTCCATCAACTGGGCGCGTCTGCTGGCGCAGGTGGTGTACTACTTTGCCGGCTACGTGCAGGCCACCGAGACGAATGACCAGAAGGTGAGCTTCACCGTGCCGTCGGGCAACTTCGGCAACGTCTGCGCTGGCCATGTGGCGCGCAGCATGGGTCTGCCGATTGCCAGGCTGGTGGTGGCGACGAACGAGAACGACGTGCTCGACGAGTTCTTCCGCACCGGCGTGTACCGCGTGCGCGGCAGCGCCGACACGCACGAAACGTCGAGCCCCTCGATGGACATCAGCAAGGCCAGCAACTTCGAGCGCTTCGTGTTCGACCTGCTGGGCCGTGATGCGGCCCGGACCAAGGCGCTGTTCGGTGATGCGCTGTCCACGCAAGGCCGGTTCGACCTGAGCCAGGACCCGCACTTCGCTGACGCAGCCACCAAGTACGGTTTCGAGAGCGGCAAGAGCACGCACGCCGACCGCCTGGCCACCATCCGCGACACCTTCCAGCGCCACGGCGTGACCATCGACACCCACACCGCCGACGGCGTGAAGGTGGCGCGCGAGCACCGGGGCGACGCCAGCGTGCCCATGATCGTGCTGGAAACCGCCCTGCCCATCAAGTTTGCCGAGACCATCGTCGAGGCCCTGGGCCATGCGCCTGAGCGCCCGCCCAAGTTCGCCGGCATCGAAGACCTGCCCAAGCGCGTGCAGGTCATGCCCGCCGACGTGCGGCAGGTTCAGGCCTATATCGAGCGGCATTGTCAATAAAATTGGCTTTTGCGCACACCCAGTAAGCGCTGGTAGCTATTTAAACGATAGCAAATGAAGGGCTGACGGATGAAGGTTGCATGCTTTGCCGGGTATTCCAACTCCGGCAAGACGACGCTGATCGAGCAGATCATTCCCCTGCTGCGCCAGCAGGGCTTGCGGGTGTCGGTGGTCAAGCACGCCCACCACCGTTTCGACATCGACCACCCCGGCAAGGATTCGCACCGCCACCGCGAGGCCGGCGCCTTCGAGGTCGTGATTGCCTCCGACCGGCGCCTGGCGCTGGTGCGCGAATTCGAGCAGCCCGCGCAGATGACCGTGCACCAGATGCTGGCCGAGCTGTATGAAGGGGTGGACTGGGTCCTGGTGGAAGGCTTCAAGGAAAGCGACCTGCTCAAGATCGAGGTCTGGCGCGCCCCCGAGCCGGGCCAGCCTGAGCGCCCCGTGCGTTACCCCGATGACGATTTCGTTGCCGCCGTGGCCACCGATGCGCCGGACCGCCTGCCCGTGCCCACACAGCTGCCGGTGCTCGACCTGAACCAGCCCGCGCAGGTGGCGCAGTGGCTGCTGGCGCAGGGCGAGCGCTTTGAATACCACTGGGATCTGCACGGAGGCCTGCTGTGAGCCGCCCGCCGCTCATGACGCTGGACGAAGCGCTGGCCGCGTTGCTGGCCCAGGCTGCGGCCCCGCTCGCGCAGGAGGAGGTTTCGACCTTCGATGCCGACGGCCGTGTGTTGGCACAGGACATCGTGTCGGCCCTGCAGGTGCCCGCGTTCGACAACAGCGCCATGGACGGCTATGCCCTGCGCTGCGCCGATGTGGCCGCCGCAGGCACCGCGCTGCCGGTGTCGCAGCGCATCGCCGCAGGCAGCGTGGGGGAGCCCCTGCAGAGCGGCACCGCCGCGCGCATCTTCACCGGCGCACCCGTGCCGCCCGGCGCCGACGCCGTGGTCATGCAGGAAGACTGCGTGGCGCAGGACGCTGGCACGGTGCGCGTTCAGGCCGTGCCCCGCGCCGGCCAGAACATCCGCCGCGCGGGCGAAGACATCGCCCAGGGTGCCGTGGTGCTGCGCGCCGGCACGCGCCTGACCCCCGCCGCGCTGGGGCTGGCAGCCAGCATCGGTCTGGCCCGCCTGCCGGTGGCACGCCGCCCGCGTGTGGCCTTGTTCTCCACCGGCGACGAACTGGTCATGCCGGGCACCGTGGCGCCCGAAAGCCTGCCGCCCGGTGCCATCTACAACAGCAACCGCTTCTTCCTGCGCACCCTGCTGCAGCGCCTGGGCTGCGAGGTCACCGACTGCGGCAACCTGCCCGACCAGCGTGAGGCCACTGTGGAGGCCCTGCGCAGTGCCAGCGGCCGCCACGATATGGTGCTGACCAGCGGCGGCGTGTCCGTCGGCGAGGAAGACCATGTCAAGCCCGCCGTGCAGCAGCTGGGCCGCCTGGACCTCTGGCAGATCGCCATCAAGCCCGGCAAGCCGTTTGCTTGCGGCCGGGTGGGCGACGCGTATTTCATAGGCCTGCCCGGCAACCCGGTGTCCAGCTTCATCACCTTCCTCATGCTCGTGCGGCCCTTCCTGCTGCGCCTGCAGGGGGTGCCGGATGTTGCTCCCAAATCCGTAGCTGCCAGCGCCCATTTCAATTGGCCAAAGCCCGAAAAACGCCGTGAATTTTTGCGTGTGCGCCACAATGCCGCTGGCGGGCTGGACCTGTTCCCGCACCAGGGCTCGGGCGTGCTCACCTCCACCGTCTGGGGCGATGGCGTGGTCGATCACCCGGCGGGCCAGACCATTGCGCACGGTGATGTGGTGCGCTTCATCGCATTTTCGGAGTTGATGTGAGCAAGATAACGGTGCGCTATTTCGCATCCATCCGCGAGGCCGTGGGGCAGGGCAGCGAGGCGGTCGAAACCGCCGCCACGACGCTGGGAGCGCTGCGCGACGAACTCATCGCGCGCGGCGGCCCGTATGCCGCCAGCCTGGCGCGCGGCCGGGCCGTGCGCATGGCGCTCGACCAGGTGCTCAGTGACGAGTCTGCCGCCCTCGTGGAAGGGGCGGAAGTGGCGTTCTTCCCGCCAGTGACCGGGGGGTGAACCTCCGTCCGGGGTTAGGGAAAGTCCCGCCCTGAAGATTGTTCCGTGCGCGTTTGAAAAAACATCCACGGGCCGCGGTTCCCATTTGCCGGGCGGTCCTTTAGGCTTGCGCCCCTGGGCCTGTACGCAGGTCCTGGAACACGCTCCACGGTCCGCGCCCTCGTGACAGGTCTGGCAAGGCTGCCGCCGTGGTGGAGTGAAGCAGTGCGCGCGGGAGCCAGCCCGCCATCAACCTGATGCGGTCGGCCCATGCGAATCCTCGATCTTGCCTTTCTCCCGGCGGCCTGGCTGTTGCGCCCTCTGGGCCTGCATGTCCGGCTCGCCTTGCTGGGCGGCCTTTTGCTGGCGTTGGCTCCCATCGCCATCGCGGCAGCCTGGGGCGGCGTGCAGCCGTGGCTGGCGCTGGGCGCGGCGCTGTGGTGTGTGCTGCTGTACCTTTTTGCCGGATGTGCCCGCGAACTGCTGCTGCAGGCCGGGGCGCTGGCCCGCATCGCCCGCAACAATGCGCGGGGCGATCTGTCCCAGACCGTGGTGGTGCCTGGCCGGGGCGAACTGGCGCAGGCCGGGCAGTATCTCGAATCCATGAACGAAAACTTCTCAGGCCTGGTGGGAACCGTGCGCAACCAGGCGGTGCACGTGGCCCAGGCAGGTACGTCCCTGACCGAGAGCATGCAGGACCTGTCGCAGCGCACCGAGGCCCAGGCCGCCAGCCTGGAGCAGGCCAGCGCCAGCATCGTGGCGCTCAGTGAATCGGTACAGGCCACGGCGCAGCGGGCCAAGGAAGTGGATGCGCTCACGCGCCGTGTCCGTGCCGAGGTGGATGCAGGCGCCGGGGCCATGGAGACCGCCGTGGCCGCGATGGGCGAAATCGCCACAGGTTCGCGGCGCATGGGCGAAATCGTCAATGTGATCGATGGCATTGCTTTCCAGACCAACATCCTGGCGCTCAACGCCGCGGTGGAGGCAGCGCGGGCCGGAGAGAGCGGGCGGGGCTTTGCCGTGGTGGCCAGCGAGGTGCGCACCCTGGCGCAGCGCAGTGCCACTTCGGCCCGCGAGATCCGTGCCCTGATCGAGCGCGCCGGGAACCAGGTGGACACGGGGGTGGCACGCACGGATGCCGTCAAGAACCATCTGCGCACAGTGGTGCAGGGGGTGCGCGAGGTGGCCGACGGCCTGAATGCCATCGCCGGGGCCAGTGACGAGCAAAGCATGACCCTGAGAGAAGTCTCACAGGCCGTCAAGGAACTGGACCAGATCACGCAGCGCAACGGCAGCATGGTCGAAGAAGCCCTGCATTCCACCCTGGGTCTGCGAGACCGTTCTTCCAGCCTCAGCGCCTCGGTGGCCGCCATACGGCTGCGCCGGGGGACCGCCGACGAGGCCCATGCGCTGGTCTGCAGGGCCGTGCAACGGGTGGAACAGAGGGGCCTGGCGGCTGCAGCCCAGGAGTTTCACGACCCCGCGGGCGTGTTCCGCGATCGTGACCAGTACATCTTTGTGTTTGACCGGAATGGCGTCTACCAGGTGTTTGGCTCCACACCCGAGCGGGTCGGGAAAACCGTGCACGATGTTCCTGGCCTGGACGGTGCCCTGGTTCTGCGCGAATTTTTTGCGGCGGCCCAACGCGGGGGTGACTGGGTGGATTACGAGGTGGTGAACCCGGTCACCGGCGCCGTGGATGAAAAAACCTCTTTCATCCTTCCGCTGGGCACCGACCGTGTGATCGGCTGCGGTGTCTTCAAGCCCAAGGGGGGCTTCAGCCTGCAGGTGGCGTAGCCGCTGGCGGATGCCTACTCAGCGCCCTTCGCGGATGCGCTGCTCCGACAGCTCGTGCAGGTACACCTCCAGGTTGGTGTAGCCGGGCACGCCGATCACGGCCATCGACAACTGCGTGCCGTTGTGGTCCTGCGCCAGCGGGTTCAGGCCGTGGGCGGTCTCCCAGGCATCGGGCATGCCGTCGCCATCGGAGTCGGCGGGCGGTGCGGGGGGCACGGTGAAGGGCAGGGCGCTGCCGTCGCCCGCCGGGTTGATGTGGCGCGGCTGCAGGCTGATCTGCCCCCGGGCGACGGCATCCATCAGCCGTCGGTCCATGGGGTCCCGCGGAAAGGCCCCTGCGCGTGCCACAGCCAGCGGAGCCAGGTGCTCCGCGCGGTCGTATCCGATGAATGGAAAGCTGTGCCGCTGCGCCACGGCAAAGCCGGGCAGGGTGGCCGGGGGCTGCGCATCGGGGTAGTCGTTGCAGCAGTACATCAGGGCGTAGTCGCTGCGGTCGGGATAGAGGTTGAGGCGGTTGCCCGAAAACCATGTGGCGGTGAGAGCTTGCGCGCCCATGGGGGTGGCCATATGGATCAGGCCGTAACGGAAGGGCTCAGGTTGGCAGGCATTGCGTACCACGGCCTGGTTGGCGGCCAGGTTCATGCGGTAGTAGACGGGCTGGCCAGCGTCTGAAGCCGAGATGGTGGTGTTGTTCACGTCGATGAAATAGCCCATGTCCCAGTACAGGTTGTTGGACAGCTCGATGTCCATCACCGAACCGGCCGCTGCGGCGCTTTCCCGCGACAGCTCGGGGTAGCGCCCGAGGATGCGGTTGAACACGTTGTGGTGCAGCGCCAGGCGCGTCAGCTCGTAGCCCTGGGTGGGGTTGCTGTAGTTGACCAGCACGCCACCCCGGTCGGCATGGTCGCCCACCGTTTCGGCAATGAGGGTGTTCTGCAGCGTGATGTCCTGCGCATACGAAATTTCCACGGCCTCGTCGGTGGCGCCACCGATCGACACCTGGTCGATGATGGCCCGCCGTGTGTAGCGCAGGCGCAGGCCGTCGTCGTGCTGCCCATCGGGCCGGATGCGCACATGGCGCAGGATCCAGTTGTCGGCCTTGCGACTGCCAGCGGCGCAGGCCACGTCGTGATCGCAGTAGGGCTCTTCCGTGGTGTGGAGCTGGCGGATGGTGATGCCACCGGGCGATGTGTGGCCAGCGATGGTGACATCGCCGCGCGTGAGGTGGATGGCGGCATCGATCAGACCGCTGACGGCAAACACCACGGTGCGCGGGCCTTGCTCGTCCAGTGCAGCCTGCAATGAACCAGGTCCGTTGGCATTCAGGTTGGTCACGGTGATCACGCGGCCCCCGCGTCCACCCGTGGCCTGGGCGCCAAAGCCGGCCGCGCCGGGGAAGGCCTGGGCCGTGCCCTCTGCCGCTGCGCCCACGCTCAGCACAGCCATCTGCGTGCCTTCGACACGCACACCGGTAAACGCCTGTCCGTCGATCAGCAGGCTGGGCAGGTGCATCGTTGCGGTGGCCGTGTCGAAGCTGTAGGTGGTGGCGCGCGGGTCGTTGACGTGGACGGCTGAAAAACCCAGGATACGCAACACCACATCGCGATAGCGGTCGGGCAACCCGGCCAGTCCAATCTCAGTGATGGTGAGTTCACGGGTGGCGCTGCTGAACGAAGACGAAGCGGCATGGGCCTGCAGGCTCAGCAGAAGCCCTGCAAGAAGAATGGGAAAGCGTCGCATGGAACCCCCTGAGCCCGGGGATGGAGACGGGCAAACCCATCTTAGCGCCGCATTTCTTGTTCAGGAAGCGTGGTCTCAGGCGGGCGCATCCAGCTGCGGGCACGGCCATTGCAGCAACTCGGCCAGTCGTGTCGTGACCCAGGTGGCTTCCACGATGGAGACGCCCGCGCCCTCCGAGCACAGCCCGGCATGGATGCGCCGCAAGATCTCGGCCTCTGACGGTGCCTGTACGTGGTACAGCGTCTGTGCGTGCTCCACCAGGTGGCTGGCCAGGTCTTCACACAGTTCGTAGCGCTGGCGTACGACCTCGGCGCGTTCGCGCAGGCGTCCCCGGGCATCGCTGTGCACGGCGATGAAGGAGGGTGGGACAAGAATCTGGTTGTCGTCGTTCACTGGGTAACCTCCGTGCTGCGCACTGCGGTGCGAGCTTGCTGGGGAGCGGCCCGGCGCTCGCTCATGCGGTCAGTCGGGCGTGAACCGGCGCTCGAAGCGTTCCTGGTCCTGCGGCAGTTCAAACGTCACCAGCTGCCCCATTTTCTGGTCGGCCAGGCGGCAGGCGGCAAACAGGGTGGCTTTGCCGGCCAGGTCGTAGTCGGGCAGGTGAATCAATGCGTAGGGGTAGGGAACGAACAACTGGTGCGCGAAGACCGTGCGCTGCTCGTTGCGGGGCGACGGATAGAGCTGGTATCGGTCGGTGGTGATTGTCTGGGTGGCCATCTTCAGGGTTTAAAGTGCAGGCTCATCGTAGCGACAATCCTGTTGATTTGAGAAAGGCTTTCATGGCGCGCACCAAGAATGAATGGGCCACCAAGGTTTTTGCACTGGTCCAGTCGGGTAACCTGGACGCGGCCAAGGCGCAGATCAAGGTGGCGCCCACCGTGGGGGACATCACCCGGCTGCAGTCGCTGCTGGAGCAGTTGCCCTCGACCCCCGCCCTGCGGCAACTGCAGGCCTTCGTGGACGAAGAGCGCGCCCTGCTGGCTGCGCCGCGCCTGCACCGTTCGCCCTGAAGCGCTGCCTTGGAGAGCCCTCGCCATGACCCAGTCCCGTGTTTCCATTCAGACCCAGGATTTTGACGTGTCCGCCGAGCTAGCCGCCTTGCGTGCGGGCCAGAAAGGCGTTGGCGCCGTGTGCTGCTTTGTCGGCACGGTGCGCGACCGCAATGAGGGCGACCAGGTGTCCTCGATGGAGCTGGAGCATTACCCCGGCATGACCGAGAAATCCATCGAGGCCATGATCGACGCGGCGCACCAGCGCTTCGACATCTTTGGCGCGCGCGTCATCCACCGCGTGGGCCTGCTCGCGCCGCTCGACCAGATCGTGCTGGTGGCCGTGACCTCAGCGCACCGGGGGGCGAGCTTTCAGGCCTGCGAATTTCTCATGGACTACCTCAAGACCCAGGCGCCGTTCTGGAAGAAGGAAGAAACCGCACAGGGCGCCCGCTGGGTCGATGCGCGCGTGAGCGACGACGCCGCCCTGGCGCGCTGGGGCATCGCCGCGCTGCCCAACACCTGAATCTCAGCCACCGTCGCGGATGCGCGCCACGTTGCGGTTCATCCAGCGGCGCACCACGGCCTGGAACAGCCAGCGCTTGATCCCCGATAGGTTGGCGCCGTGGCGCGCGTAAAAGGCGTCGGGGTCGTCGAACACGCCGAAGTCGTGGTTGATGCCGTCCTTCTGGATGTAGGTGTTGCCGCCCTGCCACTCGACGGGCGGGCGCTGCAGGTCGGGCGTGGCGGCGCCGTAGCCGCAAAACGGCCCCTGGTGTGTGGCAAAGCGCTGCTGCAGGGCGCGCAGATAGGCGCCATCGAGGATGAAACCCTCCAGCTCCCGCCAGCGGCCGTCGAACCACACCTCCACCCAGCTGTGCACGATGCTGCGCGGCGCGAGAACGTAGGCGACGCCGGTGATGGCGCCTTTTTGCAGCGCCTTGTCGATGGTGAAACCGTGCAGCCGGCACGGGATGCCGCAGGCGCGCAGCAGCGCCATGAACAGCGTGCCCTTGGTGTTGCATTGTCCGATGCCGTCGGCCAGCACGCGCGAGGCGGGCAGGTCGTCGGCCAGGTTGTAGCCAAAAGCGATCTCGTCGCGCACGAAGTCGTAGATGGCGCCGATGCGCTCGCGCTCGGGCAGCATGCGCCATCCGCGCTGCGCGACCAGCGCCTGGATGCGCGGGTGCGTGTGGTCGAGGAGGGGGGTCTGGCGCAGCAGGGTGGGGGTGTCGATGAAGGTCATGGCGCCATTGAAAACCTTCAACAAACTTCAAGGTCAAGCGAAATTTAGAGGGCGGCGCCTTTCCATTGCGTCGCGCCGGTTGAAAAATGGAGCTTGGGCCTAAGCTGTGGGGCAACAGGAGAACCACACCCATGCGTCTCGACAAATTCACCACCAAGTTCCAGGAAGCCCTGGGCGATGCCCAGTCGCTCGCGCTGGGCAACGACAACGCCTATATCGAACCCGTCCACCTGCTGGTGGCCATGCTGCGCCAGGACGACGGCCCGCGCGCGCTGCTGGAGCGCGCCGGGGCCAACGTGCCCGGCCTGCTGGCCGCAGCCGAGGCGGCGGTCAAGCGCCTGCCCCAGGTGCAGGGCCACGAGCAGGTGCAGGGCGGCCCTGAACTCGGCCGCGTGCTGCAGGCCACCGAGAAAGAGGCCATCAAGCGCGGCGACCAGTTCATCGCCAGCGAGCTGTTTTTGCTGGCGCTGACCGACAGCAAGGGCGAGGCCGCGCGCATCGCCAAGGAAAACGGCCTCACGCGCAAGAGCCTGGAGGCCGCCATCGAGGCCGTGCGCGGCGGCGCCAAGATGGACAGCGCCGAGGGCGAGGGCCAGCGCGAGGCGCTGAAGAAATACTGCATCGATCTGACCGAGCGCGCCCGCCTCGGCAAGCTCGACCCGGTGATCGGCCGAGACGACGAGATCCGCCGCGCCATCCAGGTGCTGCAGCGCCGCACCAAGAACAACCCCGTGCTCATCGGCGAGCCCGGCGTGGGCAAGACCGCCATCGTCGAGGGCCTGGCCCAGCGCATCGTGGCCGGCGAGGTGCCCGAATCGCTCAAGGGCAAGCGCGTGCTGTCGCTCGACATGGCGGCACTGCTGGCCGGCGCCAAGTTCCGCGGTGAGTTCGAAGAACGCCTGAAGACCGTGCTGAACGAGCTGGCCAAGGACGAGGGCCAGACCATTGTTTTCATCGACGAGCTGCACACCATGGTGGGCGCCGGCAAGGCCGAAGGCGCCATGGACGCGGGCAACATGCTCAAACCCGCCCTGGCGCGTGGCGAGCTGCACTGCGTGGGCGCCACCACGCTGGACGAATACCGCAAGTACATCGAGAAGGACGCCGCGCTCGAGCGCCGTTTCCAGAAGATCCTGGTAGGCGAGCCGACTGTGGAGGCGACGATTGCCATCCTGCGCGGCCTGCAGGAGAAGTACGAGGTGCACCACGGCGTGGAGATCACCGACCCGGCCATCGTGGCCGCGGCTGAGCTGTCGCACCGCTACATCACCGACCGCTTCCTGCCCGACAAGGCGATTGACCTGATCGACGAGGCTGCGTCCAAGATCAAGATCGAGATCGACTCCAAGCCCGAGGTCATGGACAAGCTCGACCGCCGCCTGATCCAGCTGCAGATCGAGCGCGAGGCCGTGCGCCGCGAGAAGGACGAGGCCTCGCAAAAACGCTTTGGCCTGATCGAGGAAGAAATCACTTCGCTGCAGAAGGAAATCGCCGACCTCGACGAGATCTGGCAGCAGGAGAAAGCCCAGGCCCAGGGCAGCCAGCAGGTGCGCGAGCAGGTCGAGCAGGTCAAGCTGCAGATCGAGGAGCTCAAGCGCAAGGGCGACTTCAACAAGGTGGCCGAGTTGCAGTACGGCAAGCTGCCTGAACTAGAGCGCCAGCTCAAGGAAGCCCAGGCCCAGGAAGAGGGCCAGAACGGCACTCCCAACCGCCTGCTGCGCACGCAGGTGGGCGCCGAGGAAATCGCCGAGGTGGTCAGCCGCGCCACGGGCATTCCCGTGGCCAAGATGATGCAGGGCGAGAAAGACAAGCTTTTGCAGATGGAGGGCAAGCTGCACGAGCGTGTGGTGGGCCAGCAGGAGGCCATTGCCGCCGTGGCCAATGCCATCCGGCGTTCGCGCTCGGGCCTCTCCGACCCGAACCGCCCCACGGGTTCGTTCCTGTTCCTCGGCCCCACGGGCGTGGGCAAGACCGAGCTGTGCAAGGCGCTGGCGGGCTTTTTGTTCGACAGCGAGGAGCACCTGATCCGCATCGACATGAGCGAGTTCATGGAAAAGCATAGCGTTGCGCGCTTGATTGGCGCGCCTCCGGGCTATGTGGGCTATGAAGAAGGCGGGTATCTCACCGAAGCCGTGCGCCGCAAGCCGTATTCCGTGCTGCTGCTCGACGAGGTGGAAAAGGCCCACCCCGACGTGTTCAACGTGCTGTTGCAGGTGCTCGACGACGGTCGCCTGACGGACGGCCAGGGCCGCACCGTGGACTTCAAGAACACGGTGATCGTGATGACGAGCAACATCGGCTCGCACCTGATCCAGGCGATGGTGGGGCAGGATTCGCAGGACATCAAGGACGCGGTGTGGGGCGAGCTGAAGAACCACTTCCGCCCCGAGTTTTTGAACCGCATCGACGAGACCGTGGTGTTCCATGCGCTCGACGCGGCGCACATTGCCTCGATCGCGAAGATCCAGCTGCAGCTGCTGCAATCGCGCCTGGCAAAGATGGACCTGGAAATGCAGGTGTCCGACGCGGCCCTGGCCGAGCTGGCCAAGGTCGGCTTCGACCCGGTGTTTGGCGCGCGGCCGCTCAAGCGCGCCATCCAGCAGCGCATCGAAAATCCGCTGTCGAAGTTGCTGCTCGAAGGGCGCTTCCCGCCCAAGAGCCGCATCGAGGTCAGCGTGGACCCGGTGCTGGAGCCGGGGGTATTCCACTTCCATGCGGCGACCGTGGCATGATGTTGCTATGAATAAAATAGCTTCTGACGCATGATGGATGGGCGTTGGAGGCTATTTTTATTCCAGTTTCTGGAGGTTGCTTGAACGATTTGCTCGCGGGTCTGGCCCGCTTTCTGGTGCGGGCGCTGCTGGTGGCCGTGGGTCTGGTCTTCTTCCTGAGCCTGCTCGCCGCAGTTCTGGTGCTGGCCCTGGTCTGGGGCTTGCGCGCCGTGTGGGCGCAGATCACCGGGCGCCCCATTGCCCCGTGGACGGTGCGCATCGATCCGCGCGCGGGCTGGAGTTCGGTGTACCGCTCCGGCGCCCGCTGGAGCCGCACGGAGGGGGCTCCGCCCACCCCGCCGGAGGCACGCCCGCAGCCGCCGGTGCACCTGCGTCCCCTGCCCGGGGCGGACGAAGTCACCGACGTGCAGCCGCGTGAGCCCGGCGGCTCGTAGACGGTCTTCTCTAAACACGGATTCCAGCCGCCGCCCTATGATGCGCGGATGAACACTGTCGATCTCCAAGCCCTGTTTGACGCCCAGTACCAGGCCAGCCGCGCCCAGGTGGACGTGCCCCTGGTGGTGCGCCGCGAGCGCATCCTGCGCATGCGCAAGCTCCTTGATGAGCACGGCCCGACGCTGGCCGCTGCCGTGCAGGCCGACTTTGGCGTGCGCTCGCAGCGCCTGACCGAGATCGCCGACATGTTCGTGCTGCGCACCCTGATCTCGCACACCCTGCGCCACCTGGGCCGCTGGATGAAGCCGCAGAAGGTGCGCACCCCCATCTTCCTGCAGCCCGCCAGCGCCATGATCCAGCGCCAGCCGCTGGGCGTGGTGGGCGTGGTCTCGCCCTGGAATTACCCGGTGCAGCTCGCGCTGGCGCCCGCCATCACCGCGCTGGCGGCCGGCAACCGCGTGATGATCAAGCCCAGCGAACTCACGCCCCACACCTCGGCGCAGATGGCGCAGTTGATCGCCCAGTTCTTCACGCCCGACGAGGTCTGCGTGGTGCAGGGCGACGCCGCCCTGGCCAGCGCTTTTTCTGCGCTGCCGTTCGACCACCTGGTGTTCACCGGTTCCACCGCCGTGGGCCGCAAGGTGGCGCAGGCGGCGGCGGTCAACCTCACGCCGACCACGCTGGAACTGGGCGGCAAGTCGCCCTGCATCGTCGATGCGAGCTGCAACCTGCAGGATGCAGCGCTCAAGATCGCGCACGGCAAGCTGCTCAACGCCGGCCAGACCTGCATCGCCCCCGACTACGTGCTGCTGCCCCGGGGCCACGAAGCGGCGTTTGCCGAGGCCTTCCGCGCGGCTGTGGCCAAGCTGTTCCCGCGCATCGCGGGCAACCCCGACTACGCCTCGATCATCAGCCCGCGCCACCTCGCGCGCCTGCGCACCATGCTGCAGCAGGCCCAGACGCAGGGCGCCGACGTGCAGAACATGGACCCGGCCCCAGGCAGCCAGCCCGACCCGTCTGCCGCCGTGCAGGATGGCGCCACCAGCCGTCAGATGGCGCCCGTGCTGGTGTTTGGCGCCACCTCGGGCATGCAGCTGATGCAGGAAGAAATCTTCGGCCCCATCCTGCCCGTGATCTCGTACGACCGGCTCGACGACGCCATCACCCACATCAACAGCGGCCCGCGCCCGCTGGCGTTGTACTGGTTTGGCAACGACACCGGCGTGCGCGACGACGTGCTGCGCCGCACCGTGAGCGGCGGCGTGACGGTGAACGACACGCTGATGCACATCGCCCACGACGGTCTGCCGTTTGGCGGCGTGGGCGACAGCGGCTGGGGCGCCTACCACGGCGAGGCGGGCTTCCTGCGCTTTTGCCACCAGAAATCGGTGCTGGTGCAGTCGCGCTGGGCCATGGGCTCGCTGTTCTACCCACCCTACGGCGCGCGCTTCGATCAGGTCATGGGCCTTCTGCGGCGCTGGCTGTAGCCGGGTCGCTCTCCAGCGGTGCCGGCTGCGTGGTGGCGGTGGCATCCGTGTGCGTGATCAGATGCACGATGGCCGTGCGCAACTGGCCCGTGGAGACGGGCTTGTGCAGCAGCAGGGCCGAGGTGGACTGCGCATCGCGCAGGCGCTGGGGTGATGTGTCCCCCGTCATGATGATGGCCGGCACAGGCGTCCCCATGTAGGCGCGCAGGGCCTGCAGAGCCTGTTTGCCGGTCTCTTCGTGGCGCAGGCGGAAGTCGGTGATGATGAGGTCGGGCGTGATGTCATCGAGGTATTCCAGCGCCTGCGCACCCGACTCGGCCGTGATGCACAGGCAGCCCCAGCTCTGCAGAAGCGACTGCATCCCCATGCGCACGCCTTCGTCGTCATCGATGGCCAGCACCCTGAGGCCCACCAGGCTGCGCGCATCGGGCGCTGGCGCGGTGTCGTCTTCCAGGGCGCCCTGCCAGCGGTCCAGCCAGAGCCGGAACACCGAGCCGCGCCCAGGCTGCGAGAGCACCTCGACCGAGGTCTTCATCTCGCGCGCCAGCCGCTGCACGATGGCCAGCCCCAACCCCAGGCCCTTGCGGCGGTCGCGCTCGGGGTTTCCGAGCTGGTGGAACTCTTTGAAGATGGCTTGCCACTGGTGCTGCGGAATGCCTTGCCCGGTGTCCCACACCTCCAGCGCCAGGCGCTTGCCGCGTGTGCGGCAGGCAATCAGCACGCCGCCCCGGGCGGTGTAGCGCAGCGCGTTGGAGATGAAGTTGTGCATCACCAGCCCGACCAGCGAGCGGTCGGCATAGGCCGCCGCCGAGGTCTCGCGCGTGCGGTACACGAGGCCTGCCGTGTCGGCCTGCACGCCGAACTCCTGCTCCAGCGCCGTCAGCAGCGGCTGCACGGCAAAGGCTTCAGCGCGCACCTTGACGACACCGGCCTCCAGCCGTGAATAGTCCAGCAAGGTGGTGAGCATCTCGGCCGCAGCGCTGGAGGCTGTGTGGGCGTGCCCGAGCACGGTGCGCTGGTGGTCATTGAGCGGGCTGCGCTGCAGCGACTCCAGAAACAGGCCCATGGCATGCAGGGGCTGGCGCAGGTCGTGGCTGGCAGCCGCCAGAAAGCGGGACTTGTCGCGGTCGGCCTGCTCGGCGGCCTCCTGGGCCGCCAGGGCGCGCTGCGACTCGGCGCGCAACTGGGTGACGAGCCTCTCGTTCTCCAGCTTGAGCCCGATGCTGCGCCGCGTGGCCTGGTCGGCGGTGTGCGCCTGCATGCAGGTGAGTGCGTAATAGACCGCCACCAGAAACAGTGCGGGCCACATCACCGGCCCGCCCCCCAGCGCCACCGCAATCATCACGCCGCCGATGGCGCTGGTGAGGTAGGTGACATAGGCACGGTACAAAGGTGCCCCCAGCCCCAGCGCGCCGGACGACACCGTGCTGATGATGCCGATGGCGTAGATCACGCTGTCGGAGGTGCCCCAGTAAAGCACCACGTACCCGAGGCTCCCCCAGCTCAGCCCCATGGCGGCCATGCAGGCGATCAGCTTGCGGGCGCCCTTCCGAGCTGGCTCGGTGAAAGGGGCGATGCCACGCACGGTGATGTACACCCCAGCCACCACCAGCGCGTGCGACACCAGCCACACGGCGGTGGCCTGTGGATCGGCCACGCGCGCCATGACCCACAGCGTGCCCAGTGCCGTGGCCAGCGACGCCAAGAGCGTCATCGGAAAGTTCTGCCGCAGCAGGGCCACCTGTTCGCGCAGCACCTCATCGCGTTCCCACACCGGCCATCCCAGGCGGGTGGGCGGGTGGGCGGCGTTCGGCTGCGCCGGCAGGGCCTCAGAGGGCGTCATGAAGCTGGGGGGTGGACAGGCCCAGGCGCTGCGCCGCGAGCAAGGCGGCGCTGCGGCTGTTGACGCCCAGTTGGGCAAAGATGGCCGCCACATGCACCCGCACGGTGTTCTCGCTCAGGCCCAGATCGCGCGCGATGACTTTGTTGGGCTTGCCGGTGCAGAGCAGGCACAGCACGTCGAGCTGGCGCGCCGTCAGCGAGGGTGTGTCCGGGCCGCGCGTGGTGGCGCTGTTGCCGCTGTTGATCGGAAAACAGGGCTGGCCCGCCAGGGCGCAGGTGATGGCCTCCAGGATGTCCTCGGCGCTGGCGGACTTGGGCAGAAAACCATCGGCGCCTCGGACGCGCGCCTCATGGATCGCATCGGGCGCCACGCTGGCTGAAACCAGCACGATGCGCGCCTTGGGGCAGGCCTGGCGCAGCAGCCGCAGGCCGTCGAGGCCGCTCATGCCGGGCAACTGGATGTCCAGCAACACCAGATCGGTGTCGGACAGTTGCAGCGCGCAGGCATCGGCGATGGAGCCCGCCTCGGCAATCGTGCCCACGCCGGGATGGTCCTGGACGATCAGGCGAAGCCCTGTGCGGAACAGGTTGTGGTCATCCACGAGCAAAAGGCGGGCAGTCATACGGCAAGTATTACGCACAACGCGGGGCTGCGGGCTAGTCCATTTGGGCGATAGACGAACGGTCGTTCGCTTTTTAGACTTTCTGTCAAGCATTGAAATGCACAGGAGGTGCGCGCCAATGCGCCGATCTTCGTCCTGCCCCCCCGGTATCAAAGGTATCCCATGACTGCCCACGCACTCCACCACGGTTCCGCCCTCTCTCACGTCTCCTGCTGCGGCGGGGAACGGCCATCGGGGGTTTCGGGTGCGTCCCAGGGCTGCACGGGTCTGGGGGGCAATACGCTGGCCCGCATCGTCGAGCAGAACTGCCCCGGCATGCCGGTGGCGGCCGGGGTGGTGATTGAGCACCTGGACGCCCAGGCAGGCACCTGGCAGTTGTCCACCGATGAGGGACAGACCTGGCGTGCCATCCGCACCGACCTGATCAACCGCGACGGCCATCTGGGGCTGGCGCTGGACCGCGATGCGAGGCTGCGTGTGCTGCCCTTCGGTGGCCAGCGCGTGGGTGGGGCACGCGTGGCTTTTCATACCGTGCCCCGCAGCCACGGGCAGGGCAATGGCAGCTACCGTGCCTATGCCGGCGACGACCGCGAGGAGGGCTCGCACACCGTCACGCTGGTGCTGTGCATCTCTGCCATCAACGGGGAACCTCCGGCGGTGCATGTGCCGCGTCTGCGCAACAAACGCGCCCAGGTGCACCGGGCCATGCCGGCCTCCGCCAGTGCGGCTGGGGCCTCGCTCTCGGGCGCCCGGGCGTAGGCCAGAGATAGGCCAGCGGCCCGCTGCGGCATGTTGCAGCGCGTCAAAACCGGTGCCTGCCCGGACCACTGAAAACAGGGCTTGCAAGAGTGCCGACGAGGGGCTTGGCATGGGCTTCCACGGGTGCGAAAACCGTTTGCGGCGACAATGCCGCTCCGTTTTCTTTTTCGTTGTCCGTTTTCGGTCGGTTTTTTCATGTCCAGTATTCAGGTTCGTCCCGCTACGCTTCGCGATGCAAAAGCCATTGCCCAGATCCACACCATTGCCGCACAGGCGGTCTACAAAGGCCTGGTGCCTGACGATCAGTTGAAAACCCTCTCCGTGGAGAAGCGCCAGGCCTACTGGCGTGAAGCCATTGAATATTGCGAGCCCCAGGTGCAGGTGGCGGTGGAAGACGAGAAGATCGTCGGTTTTGTCGGTTTCGACCGCTCGCGCGACGAAAAATCGCGCCCCACCACCGGCGAAATCTGGGCCATCTACGCAGCCCCCACCCACTGGAGCAAAGGCGTGGGCCTGGCCCTGTGGGATGCCGCGCGCGACGGCCTGCAGGAAGAAGGCTGCACCAATGTCACCGCCTGGGTGCCGCTGCGCAATGAGCGCGCGCTGCGCTTTCACGAGATGGCCGGCTTCAAGCGCGAAATGTCCACCGCCAAGACCGCTGTGGTCGGCGGTGTCAAGATTGAAGAAGTGCGCCTCAAGCGCCCCATCAACTAAAGGTAGCAATGATCGAATGGAACGAACAGGGCGAGGTGCGCAACGCGCGCTGGCGTTCCGAGAGCGGCGCCCCGGCGCCGCGCCGCGTGGTGCTGGCCGACGACACGATGTCGGCCGACAGCGCCTACCGACTGGCCTGCGCGGGCACCGCTTTGCTATGGCGGGGCGATTTTCAGAATGCGCGCCAGTTGCTGCAGGCGTTGATGCGCCGCACCGACCGCAAGCCTGAAAAGGCAGCGGCCAAGGCAGCGAAAAAAATGGCCGCTGCCACCCCGGCCGAGCAGTTCCACCTGCACCGCCAGGCGCAGTCGCAACGCGCGCGCACGCTGGCGGCGCTGGTGATACCGGTCGAGGGCGACTATTCGATCGACCTGCGCCGTGCGCCCGACTGGCGCGCCGCCTGCCAGGAGGCCTGGGGCCCGGCCACGGGCGAGGCCAGCGTGGTGGCGCTGCGCGAGCTGCTGGGCCTTGTCGGCGCGCGCGAGTGGCGCAAGAAGGGGGTGGAGATTCCTGCCCTGGGCGCCGGGCCGGACAACCGCATCCACCCGCACTACGGCGTGTTCTCGCCGGTGCGGGGCGAATACATCGACCTTGTGGCCCAGGCACCGCTGCCTTCCAAGGAACTCGCGTTCGACATCGGCACCGGCACCGGTGTGCTGGCCGCCGTGCTGGCGCGCCGCGGCGTGCGCCGCATTGTGGCCACCGAGCAGGCGCCGCGCGCCCTGGCCTGCGCGCAGGACAACCTGCAACGCCTGGGCCTGCAGGGCCGGGTGGAGCTGCTGGAGGCCGACCTGTTCCCGCCCGGGCGCGCGCCGCTCGTGGTCTGCAACCCACCCTGGCTGCCGGCGCGGCCCAGCTCATCCATCGAGCAGGCCGTGTACGACGAAGGCAGCCGCATGCTGCAAGGCTTTCTGGCCGGGCTGCGCGAGCACCTGGAGCCCGGCGGCGAAGGCTGGCTGGTGCTGTCCGACCTGGCCGAACACCTGGGCCTGCGCACGCGCGAGCAACTGCTGGAATGGATCACCGCCGCAGGCCTGCGCGTGCTGGGCCGCGAAGACGTGCGCCCACACCATGCCAAGGCCCAGGACGCGGCCGACGCCCTGCATGCGGCACGCGCTGCCGAAGTGACCTCGCTCTGGCGGCTGGTGGCCGCCTGAAGCGTGCCGGTCATACGGTTTTGCATTCCATCGGATAACCAGGCGGGGGGCCCACGATCAGTGCTTTAGCACGGCAAGGCGACCCAACGACGTTAACCGTTTGAAGGCAAGACCGTATCAGTGGCTGAGCGCCGGTGCGTCCAGGGGCAGCAGCTGCGCCATGCGCTCGCGAATGGCATCTGCCCGTTCGGCACCGGCCAGGTAGCCCACCTCTTCCAGCATGGCCTCGCCCACATCGAGCATGCTCCAGCGGTCGCGCGCATCGCGCAGGGCAGCGTGGTACTGATCGGCCAGCTGGGGGTTGCGCCGCGCAAACATGCGCTCGCAGATATCGAACAGGTACATGCGCGTGCCCGCCAGCGAGCGCAGCGGTGCGTGCGGCGCCAGCACCACGGAGGGCATGGCAGCCGCAGGAACCTGATCGCATAGTTCGGGGCCTGCAGGCTGGAGGTAGCCGGCACGCATCAGGTCATCGACAATCTGGCGGCCCACGCCGTGGTACATGGCCTGCAATTCATGCAGGGGCTTGCCGTCGGCGAGCAACAGCAGGGAGCGTTCGCGCAGGCTCAGGGAGCGCACGCCGGGCATGAGTTCTTGGCGGGCTTTTTCGGTCTTGAGCAGCATCATGGGGTGCAGGGATGGTCTTGCCCACGATTGCACCAGCCTTGGATGACGCCTTGATGACCCCTTGCATTCGGTTGCGACTTTCGGGCGCTGATGGATGCTGGAGACGGATCACATGCGCAGCCGGTGTGATGGTTCGCGCAGCTTGACAGGTTCATGGCTCGAAAGTTACCCGTCGTGCGCATCTGCTCCAGCGATTCGCACGCTATAGTTTCCCCAATGCCTGCTGCCCGCCGGTCACTTCTACTCAGGCCTTCTGACAAATCCCGCGCTTACCGTCCAAGGCGTTTATGTTGACCTCCAATCCAGTGATACCCCCCTCGGACTTCGATTTCATCATTGGCGACTGGCGGGTGCATCACCGTAGGTTGAACTCGCGCCTCACAGGGTGCACCGAGTGGACTGAGTTCGAGGGCATATCTTCCACGCGGAAAATCCTCGGTGGGTTCGGCAATGTCGAAGACAACCTGCTCTGCTTTCCTCAAGAGCAAGTGCGTGCGGCGGCCTTTCGTTCCTTTGACCCGACATCGCAGTCGTGGTCCATCTGGTGGCTCGACGGGCGTGCGCCGCACAGCCTCGACGTTCCGGTGGTGGGGACTTTCGCCAATCACATCGGTGTGTTCTATGCCAACGACACGCTGGAGGGGTTGCCCATCCGGGTTCGCTTCACCTGGCACGCCAATCCGGGCGGCAATCCGCGGTGGGAGCAGGCCTTCTCGGGTGACGGCGGCAGCACCTGGGAAACAAACTGGACGATGGAGTTCCAGCGCAGTGAGGGCTAACCCATCCACACCGATCGCCGTCAAATGGCGCTTGCAGGTTCCCGCCTCCGTTGCTGGCCGCTCCCGATTACCGCCGTCGGTCATGGCCAGGTGCCCCGCGCGAACACCATTGGGTCAAGAAGGCCGGATGAGCAGGGTGAATGAATGCTACTAAAATAGTAGCTTATAGCGCTTGTATTTATTGGCTTTGATGCCATTTTTACTGTAAATTTTCAGCCTGGGCTGTACTTTCCGCCGCCTGAACCACCCGCCATGACCCTGCTGCTCGCCCCGATGGAGGGCCTTCTCGACTTTGTGCTGCGCGATGTGCTCACGCGCGTGGGTGGGGTGGATCGGTGCGTGTCCGAGTTCATCCGTATCACCGGCACCTTGCTGCCCGACAAGGTGTTCCTGCGCTACGTGCCCGAGCTGCACCATGGCGGGCGCACCCTGGCGGGGGTGCCGGTGCGCGCGCAGTTGCTCGGCTCCGACCCGGTGTGCATGGCCGAAAACGCCGCGCGGCTGGCCGCGCTGGGGCCAGAGGGCATTGACCTGAACTTTGGCTGCCCGGCCAAGGTGGTCAACCGCCATGGCGGCGGTGCGGCACTGTTGCAGGAGCCCGAGCGCATTGCCACCCTGGTGGCGGCCGTGCGCCGTGCGGTGCCTGCGCACCTGCCGGTGTCCGCCAAGATGCGCCTGGGCTTTCACGACGCCAGCCTGGCGCTGGAATGCGCCCAGGCCATGCAGGCCGGCGGGGCGTGCGAGATCGTGGTGCACGCGCGCACCAAGCTCGACGGCTACCGGCCGCCGGCCTACTGGGAGCAGATTCCGGCCATCCGTGCGGCAGTGTCGGTGCCGGTGGTGGCCAATGGCGAGATCTGGACGGTGGAGGATGCCCAGCGCTGCCGCGCCGTCTCGGGCTGCGACGCCCTCATGCTGGGCCGGGGCATGGTGGCCGACCCGGGGCTGGCGCGGGCCCTGCGCGCCGTGGACGCCGGGCGCCCGGGCAGCGACGCCGTGCAGTGGGCCGACCTGCTGCCGCACCTGCAGGACTTCTGGCGGCTGGTGTGCGAGCACCTGGAGCCGCGCCAGCGCGCCGGGCGGCTGAAGCAGTGGCTCAACCTGATGCGAAGGCGCTTTTCCGAGGCCGAGCAGGCCTACCAGCAGGTGCGCACCCTGACGGACCAGCAGGCCATCTCGTGGTGGCTCGATGCCTTGCCACGGGTGGGCGCTACAGCAGATGGTCAGGCGCCAGGGGCCCCAGCAGCATAAGGATGAGCCGCAGCGGCAGGCTGGCGTCGGGCTCGGTGCTGCTGTCTTCCAATCCGCTGCCCTGGGGGGGGCGCCACAGCAGGCGCTGCTCCGGGGTCAGCGTGACCTGCCAGGCTTGAGCGCTCAGGGCCTGCTCGATGCTCTCGGTGACCTGGATTGAGAGCGCCGTGCTGCGGATGAGCAGCGCGATTTCGGTGTTCTGCCGCTGCGAGCGCATGTCCAGGTTCATCGATCCCACCGCCAGCAGTTGCCCATCGATCACCAGCAGCTTGGTGTGCAGCATGGCACGCGAGCTGCCGCTGGCGCCCGAGCCGCCCAGGCCGCCCGAGGCGCTGAAGGCGCCGCGCAGGCTGGTCTGCTCGCTGCGCATTTCATACAGCTCGACACCCAGTGCCAGCAGATCGGGCCGGTGGCGGGCGTAGCCCGCGTGTGCGATGGGGGCGTCGTTGGAGGCGAGGGAGTTGGTCAGCACCCGCACCCGCACGCCCCGCGCTCGGGCGGCGGCAAATGCCTGCTTCATGTCGGCGCCCGGCACGAAATAGGGCGAGATGATGAGCACGTCCTTGCGTGCATGGCCCATGAGCTGCAGCAGCCCGTCGACCACGGTGTCGGTGCTGGCCTGTGCATGCAGGGTGTCGCTGTCTGCGCGGGTGGCGGGCGCCGCCGGGGCCGGGGCTGCGGGCCGTGCACCGCGTGCTGCGCGCGCCGTGATGGCCAGCGGGGTGGCCCGGGCGGGTGACTGCTCGGGCAGCGGGGCCGTGGTGGCCTGGCCATCGGCGGGAATTTTGGCGGGTTGGTCCACCAGCACGGCGGCGGGTGCCCAGATGAAGGCCGCCTGGGCCAGGTCCATGGGGGGTTGCGCACGAATGTGCTCGCGCTGGGCAGCGGTGGCAGGCGGCGGGCCTGGCTGCCCTGTGGCGCCGTGGGGCACATCGTCTGACGGCTCATGCGCCCGGGCGTCCAGGGTCTTGAAGTGCCTGCGCATGGCGTCCAGCTCCTTGCGGGTGACGAGGGACTGCACCGGATAGGCGCGCTGGTTGTTCCAGTAGCTGTCGAAGCTGCGCGAGAGTTCCTGCACCACGGGGCCTGCGGCCAGCACGTCCAGATCGACAAAATTGCCCGACTCGGCATGGCCGAAGTAGGCGTCGCCCAGATTGCGCCCGCCCGTCACGCCCATGGCGTTGTCGGCAATGAAAAGCTTGTTGTGCATGCGTTGCTGCACGCGGTCAAAGTCGCCCAGCATGCTGAACATGCGGCCCAGCGCCGAGCCCCGGGCGCCGGTCAGCGGGTTGAACATGCGCATTTCGATGTTGGGCACGAAGGCCAGGCGCATCACCTGCGCGTCGCGGCCGGTGCTGTGAAAGTCGTCCAGCAGGATGCGCACGCGCACACCCCGGCGGGCTGCGGCCGCCACCCCGCGCAGCAGCCGCTCGGAGCTCGCGTCGGCGTGAATGGCGTAGTACTGCAGGTCGAGCGTTTTCTGTGCGGCCTCCACCAGGGCCAGGCGGCTGCCGTAGGCGGCCTGCGGCCCGCTGAGCAGCAAGAATCCGGAAGCGGGGCGCGCACCGGCGCTGGCGCGGCGCTCCTGCACCAGCTGGCCCAGGGCGGTGCTGCCTGGCGTTGCCAGCGCCTGGCTGACGGGGCGCTCCACCTCCTGCGGCAGCCCTGTGCAGCCCGCTGCCAGGCAGAGTGCGGCGGCGCTCAGCCAGGCGCGCCACCCCGGGTGTGCCAGGGGGCGGGTGCGTGCCAAGGGTGCGGTGTGCGAAGGCATGGTGTGCGGCGGGTGGGGCAGGCTGACACCCCGGGTATAGCCCATGCAGGGCGCACGGCCTGTCAGAGAAAGCGCCGCAGGCTTACCAGCTGACTTCGCGGTCGGGGGTGGCGCTGATCTTGTGGATGGAAAGGTCTGCGCCGTCGTACTCTTCTTCCTGCGACAGGCGCAGGCCCAGCGTGGCCTTCAGTATGCCGTACACCACGGCCCCTCCGAGAAGCGCCCAGGCCACCCCCATGGCCGTGCCGATGAGCTGGCCGGTGAACGCCACGCCGCCCAGCCCGCCCAGGACCTTGCTGCCAAAGATGCCCGCCGCCAGCCCGCCCCAGGTGCCGCACAGGCCGTGCAGGGGCCAGACGCCCAGCACGTCGTCGATCTTCCAGCGGTTCTGCGTGAGCGTGAACATGACCACGAAGATGCCGCCGGCCACGGCGCCCACCACCAGTGCACCGAGCGGGTGCATGAGGTCGGAGCCCGCGCACACCGCCACCAGGCCCGCCAGCGGGCCGTTGTGCACGAAGCCGGGGTCGTTCTTGCCCAGCACCAGCGCCGCCAGCGTGCCGCCCACCATGGCCATGAGCGAGTTCACGGCGACCAGGCCGGAGACTTTGTCCAGTGACTGCGCGCTCATCACGTTGAAGCCGAACCAGCCCACCACCAGCACCCAAGAGCCCAGCGCCAGAAACGGAATGCTGGACGGCGGGTGCGCCGAGATGGCGCCGTCCTTGCGGTAGCGGTTGGCGCGCGAGCCCAGCAGCAGCACGGCGGGCAGGGCGATCCAGCCGCCCACGGCGTGCACCACGATGGAGCCTGCGAAATCGTGGAACTCTTCCCCTGTGACTGCCTTGATCCAGGCCTGCACGCCGAAATGCTGGTTCCAGGCTATGCCCTCGAAAAACGGGTAGACAAAACCGACGATGGCAGCTGTTGCCAGCAATTGCGGCCAGAACTTGGCCCGCTCGGCGATGCCGCCCGAGACAATGGCCGGAATGGCCGCAGCGAAGGTCAGCAAAAAGAAGAACTTGACCAGCGCATAGCCGCTCTGCTGGGCCAGGGTTTCGGCCCCCACGAAGAAATGCGTGCCATAGGCCACGCCATAGCCCACGGCGAAATACACCACGGTGGAGACCGAAAAATCGACCAGGATCTTCACCAGGGCGTTCACCTGGTTTTTCTTGCGGACCGTGCCTAGCTCCAGAAACGCAAAGCCGGCGTGCATGGCCAGAACCATGATGGCGCCGAGCAGGATGAACAGCGTGTCCGTGCCCTGTTTGAGTGATTCCATGACTTCCCTTGTGCCTTGATGTGAACCGTTCTGGTGCATCCGCTGGGGATGCACCCGTGTTGCACTGAATCGAAGCAAAAACTGCGCCATACCGGGGCGCATGGCGCAGGCATGCCCCAAGTTGGTTGTATTTGCTACTGTTTCGATAGCTGCTCGCGCATGCCCAATAAGATCAAAAGCCCAAAAATGCTAAAATTCTGCGCTTTCGGAGCGGCTCCGCCCGCTTCCGGGCCAGGCGCCCGCGCCCTTTGCGGCGCGCCCGATGGCTTTTCGCACCACCCACACGCCGATACCGCATGTCTTCCGCCGCACCACGCAGCCCCTTGATCGACACGCTCAAGGGGCTGGCCTGCGCCACCATCGTCTGGCACCACCTGGCGTTCTATGGGCCCATGTCGGACGTGGCCATGGCGTGGTTTCCGGGCGTGCTGGCCTGGCTCTACGAATACGGGCGCATGGCGGTGCAGGTGTTTCTGGTGCTGGGGGGCTATCTGGCGATGGCCAGCCTTGCGCCCCAGGGGCTGGCGCGCTTTGACAGCGCGCCGCTGCAGGTCGCGCGGCGCTATGTGCGCCTGGCCATTCCGTATGCCGTGGCTCTGCTGGTGGCGGTGCTGGTGGCGGCGCTGGTGCGGCCCTGGTTTGCGCACCCCAGCGTGCCCGCCGAACCCAGCCTGCCGCAGTTGCTGGCCAATGCCCTGCTGCTGCAGGACATCGTGGGCGAAGAGGCGCTGTCGGCCGGTGTCTGGTACGTGGCCATCGATTTCCAGCTTTTTGCGCTGCTGGTGCTGTTGCTGGCCGGTGTGCGGGCCTTGCCGGGGCTGGCGCCGGGGCAGCGCGTGCTGCTGGTGCGTGTGCTGGTGGTGGCGGGCACGGCGGCTTCGCTGCTGGTCTTCAACCGCCACAGCGGGCTGGACATGTGGGCCCTGTATTTCATGGGCGCCTACGGCCTGGGCGTGATGGCTTTCTGGGCGGTGGGTTCCAGGCGCCCGGCGCTGTGGCTGGGGGGCATGGCCGTGCTGGGTGCGCTGGCGCTGGCGCTGGATTTCCGTGCGCGCATTCTGGTGGCGCTGGTGAGCGCGCTGGGCCTGGCCTGGGCGCTGCGGCGCCCGTGGACCCTGCCCGCCGGGCTGGCGGTGGCGCTGCTGCAGCGCCTGGGGCAGATGTCGTACTCCGTCTTTCTGGTGCACTTTCCGGTCTGTCTGCTGGTCAACGCACTGGTGCACCAGGTGTGGCCCACGGCGGTCTGGGCCAATGCGCTGGGCATGCTGGCGGCCTTTGGTCTGTCGCTGGCCGCCGGGCGCCTGCTGTACCGGACCGTGGAACGCCCCGCGCCCACCTGGGCGCTGGCCTTGCGCTGGCAAGCCAGTCTGGTGGGTGCTGGCATGCTGGTGGCGCTGTCTGACGGGGTGCTGTGACGCCTGGGGTCAGGCCGCGCAAGTGCTTTTCACAGGGGTTCCGAGGGGCTGCGGCCCTTGCGCCGCGAGTCGATGAACCATGCCATGAAGGGCAGCAGCAGCATTGAGCCCGGAATGACCCAGATGATCAGGTAAGGGCTGACCGAAGAGGCCGAGCGCATGACCTGGCGCAGGTGGGCACGCTCCTGGGCGCTCCATTGCCCCTGGCGGCGCTGGCGCACCAGCCACACCACCGAGCCCTTCATCACCGCCATTTCGCTGCGCAGACGCGTCTTCTCGCGGCTGTTGCCGGCAAGAAACGAGCAGAACCACTCCGGCGCCCGCTCCATGCGCCGCTGGAAGGCGGTGGTGGAGTTGGGGTCGAAGGGCTGGTGGTGGGGCGGTTCGGGCAACATGGGAGTGGACATGGATTGCCATTGTCGCTCCAAGCCGCTTTGGCTGCACAGGAACAATTGCACGGATCAGCGGTGGAGTTCGCCTGCGCTCTCGGGCTGGTACACGATGGCCTTGACTTTCACCGTCATGGGCTTGCCGCCGGGCCCCGGCCATGCCAGCTCGTCGCCCACCGCCAGGCCCAGCAGGGCGCTGCCCACGGGGGCGAAGATCGACAGGCGGTCGGCGCTGCCGTCCATGTCGCGCGGGTAGACCAGCGTCAGGCAGAACTCCTTGCCGGTCTCGACGATGGTGAACTGCACGGTGGAGTTCATCGTCACCACGTTCGGCGGAATTTCTTCGGGCGCCACCACGTCGGCGCGGTCCAGTTCGGCCTGCAGGTCCGCCTTGCCAGGAAACACGCTGGCGGGAATCGCGGCGAGCAGGGCCTCGATGCGGTCAAGGTCGAGCGATGACAGGATGATCTGGGGCTTGCGCGCCATGGCAGTACCTCGGGAGGGAGTTGCAAAGGGCGAGACTGTAGAGCATCGCGAATCTCGCACTGCCGAGCGCGGTCAATCCGGGCATCATGGGGTGGGCGGCAAAAGGCTCCGGGCGTGGTGCTGCAGGTGGTCGGCGATGAAGGTCTGCACGAAGTAGTAGCCGTGGTCGTAGCCCGCGTGGCGGCGCAGCTCCAGCGGCTGGCCGATCTGCGCGCAGGCTTCCTCCAGGCGATGCGGGTGCAGTTGCTCGGGCAGAAATGGGTCCGCCAGGCCCTGGTCGATGAGGATGCCCGCAGGGTAGGGGGCGATGGGCTGGTTCTGCATCAGCACGGTGGCATCGTGCTCCAGCCAGGCCGTGCGGTCGGCGCCGAGGTAGCCGGTGAAGGCCTTCTCGCCCCAGGGGCACTGGGTGGGCGCGCAGATCGGGGCCAAGGCCGACAGCGACCGGAAGCGCCCCGGGTGCCGCAGCGCGAGGGTGAGCGCCCCATGCCCGCCCATCGAGTGGCCCGTGATGCCCAGGCGCTCGGCGTCGATGGGCAGCTGCGCCGCCACCTGGGGCAGCAGCTCCTGCATCAGATAGCTTTCCATGCGCCAGTGGCGTGCCCAGGGCGCTGCGGTGGCGTCGAGGTAAAAGCCTGCACCTACGCCAAAATCCCAGTGGTCTGCCTCGCCGGGCAGGTTCGCGCCGCGCGGGCTGGTGTCGGGCGCGATGAGTGCCAGGCCCAGCTCGGCCGCCCGGCGCTGGGCGCCGGCCTTGACCATGAAGGTTTCTTCGGTGCAGGTCAGGCCCGCGAGGTAGAGCAGGGCGGGCACGGGGCCCTGCCGGGCCTGGGGCGGCAGGTACACCGAGAACTTCATCGGCAAGCCGATGGTGGCCGCGTCGTGCCGGTAGAAGCGCTGCTCGCCGCCAAAACAGGCGTGGCTGCCCAGGAGTTCAAAGGGAGAGGACATGGGTGATTGCTCTCGAATAGATAGCTGCTGGCTCTTGATGAATCACATTTTCAGAGTGAATTAATCCCGAAATATCCTGAAATCAAGCGCTGGCCGCTATTGTTTTTGATGTGGATTGTCAGGCGGCGTACTTCACCACCGAGCGGATCGACTTGCCTTCGTGCATCAGGTCAAAGGCGTGGTTGATGTCCTGCAGGCCCATGGTGTGGGTCACGAACGGCTCCAGCTGAATCTTGCCGGCCATGGCGTCTTCCACCATGCCGGGCAGCTCGCTGCGGCCCTTGACGCCGCCAAATGCCGTGCCCAGCCACTTGCGGCCGGTGACGAGCTGGAAGGGGCGGGTGCTGATCTCCTGGCCTGCGCCCGCCACGCCGATGATGACGGACTGGCCCCAGCCCCGGTGCGCGCATTCGAGCGCGGCGCGCATCACGTTCACGTTGCCGATGCACTCAAAGCTGTGGTCCACGCCCCAGGTCGTCATCTCGACGATGACCTGCTGGATGGGCTTGTCAAAGTCCTTGGGGTTGATGCAGTCGGTGGCGCCAAAGGTGCGGGCCAGGTCGAACTTGGAGGGGTTGGTATCGATGGCGATGATGCGGCCCGCCTTGGCCAGCTTGGCGCCCTGGATCACCGCCAGGCCGATACCGCCCAGGCCGAACACGGCCACGCTGTCGCCTTCCTGCACCTTGGCGGTATTCTTGACAGCGCCGAGGCCCGTGGTCACGCCACAGCCCAGCAGGCAGACCTGCTCGGGGTTGGCATGGGGGTTGACCTTGGCGAGCGAGACCTCGGCCACCACGGTGTATTCGCTGAAGGTGCTGCAGCCCATGTAGTGGTAGATCGGCTGGCCGTTGTAGCTGAAACGCGAGGTGCCGTCGGGCATCACGCCCTTGCCCTGTGTGGCGCGCACGGCCACGCACAGGTTCGTCTTGCCACTCTTGCAGAACAGGCATTCGCCGCATTCGGCGGTGTAGAGCGGAATGACATGGTCGCCGGGCTTGACGCTGGTCACGCCTTCACCCACCTCGACGACGATGCCCGCGCCCTCATGGCCGAGCACCACCGGGAACAGGCCTTCGGGGTCTTCGCCGCTGAGCGTGAAGGCGTCGGTGTGGCAGACGCCCGTGTCGGTGATTTGGATGAGCACCTCGCCTTTTTTCGGCGGAGCCACGTCGATCTCGACGATCTGCAGGGGTTCTCCGGCTTTGAAGGCGACGGCGGCGCGGGATTTCATGGGGGATCCTTCGGGTCAATGGGGTTGGCGGGGGCGCGACGACTTCCAATGCGAGCGCAACAGCGCAAAACAGCCAAGCGCTGGATGATCGGAAAAAGTCCTGCGGGGGAATGGTATCCATTCCCGGTTGGGAGTCGCCATGAAAAAACCCGCCGGATCGCGGCGGGTTTTGCGGGGCAGTGGCGGCGCCGGGCGCCGCAGCCATCACTGGCCCAGGGGCTTGACGTCGCGGCGTGGCGAGCCGGTGAACAGCTGGCGCGGACGGCCGATCTTGTACTCGGGGTCGCTGATCATTTCGTTCAGCTGGGCGATCCAGCCCACGGTGCGGGCCAGGGCGAAGATGCCGGTGAACAGGTTCACCGGAATGCCGATGGCGCGCTGCACGATGCCGGAGTAGAAGTCCACGTTCGGGTAGAGCTTGCGCTGCACGAAGTAGTCGTCTTCCAGGGCGATCTTCTCCAGCTCCTTGGCCAGCTTGAACAGCGGGTCGTTTTCCAGACCCAGCTCGGCCAGCACTTCATTGCAGGTTTCCTGCATGAGCTTGGCGCGGGGGTCGTAGTTCTTGTACACGCGGTGACCGAAGCCCATCAGCTTGACGCCGGAGTTCTTGTCCTTGACCTTCTCCATGAACTCGCCGACCTTGGACACGCCGCCCATGGCCTGGATTTCTTCCAGCATGTTCAGGCAGGCCTCGTTGGCACCACCGTGGGCAGGGCCCCACAGGCAGGCCACGCCAGCCGAGATCGCGGCGAACGGGTTGGTGCCCGAGGAACCGCACAGGCGCACGGTGGAGGTGGATGCATTCTGCTCGTGGTCGGCGTGCAGGATGAAGATGCGGTCCATGGCGCGCTCGATCACCGGGTTGACCTTGTAGTCCTCGCAGGGCGTGCCGAACATCATGCGCAGGAAGTTGCCTGCGTAGGAGAGGTCGTTGCGGGGGTACATGTAGGGCTCGCCCTTGCCGTACTTGTAGGCCATGGCGACCAGCGTGGGCATCTTGGCGATCAGGCGGATCGCGGCGATGTCGCGGTGCTGCGGGTTGTTGATGTCGGTGCTGTCATGGTAGAAGGCCGACATGGCGCCCACCAGGCCGGTCAGCACGGCCATGGGGTGCGCGTCGCGGCGGAAACCACGCAGGAAGAACTGCATCTGCTCGTTCACCATGGTGTGCTGCAGCACACGCTTGTGGAAGTCGGCGCGCTCGGCGGTGTTGGGCAGTTCGCCCTTGAGCAGCAGGTAGCAGGTGTCGAGGTAGTCGCAGTGGGTGGCCAGCTGCTCGATGGGGTAGCCGCGGTACAGCAGCTCGCCCTTGTCGCCATCGATGTAGGTGATGGCGGACTGGCACGAAGCCGTCGACAGGAAGCCGGGGTCGTAGGTGAACATGCCGGTTTGAGCGTACAGCTTGCGGATGTCGATCACGTCCGGGCCGATGCTGCCCTGGTAGACCGGCATTTCCACACTGGGGCTGCCGTTGCTGAACGACAGGGTGGCTTTATTGTCAGCGAGTTTCATTGCTACGTCCTTGTTGAGGTTTCCGATGATCGGGTCTGGTGAATCTGCTGGAGCAGGTCAGGCGTGCGCCGGGAGGGCGCCGCTCTGTCTGAGCATGCCAAGCACTTCGCATACCGTGGGGGTATTGAGTTCGCCTTCGGGCTCGCGCCTGCGCAGCAACAGGTCCAGCAGGTCGTTGTCCGAAAGGTCCATCAGCGCCGCCAGCCCCTGGGCATGGCGCTCGGTCAGCGTGGATTCAAAACGGGTGAAGAACTGCTCGATGAACAGATCGTTCTCCAGCAGGCCGCGCCGGCAGCGCCAGTGCAGCTTGCTGAGCGCGCGGGCATCCAGCAGCGGCGAGGCGGCTGGCAGTTCGTTGGTCGAGGTTTCACCCATGGCTGTGCAGGCGTATCGCGTCAGATGGCGCGACGCACCATCAATTCCTTGATCTTGCCAATGGCGCGCGTGGGGTTCAGACCCTTGGGGCACACGTCCACGCAGTTCATGATGGTGTGGCAGCGGAACAGACGGTAGGGGTCTTCCAGGTTGTCCAGGCGCTCGGCCGTGGCTTCGTCGCGGCTGTCGGCGAGGAAGCGGTAGGCTTGCAGCAGGCCGGCCGGGCCGACAAACTTGTCGGGGTTCCACCAGAAGCTGGGGCAGCTCGTGGAGCAGCTTGCGCACAGAATGCACTCGTACAGGCCGTCGAGCTCTTCACGCTGCTCGGGCGACTGCAGGCGCTCCTTCTCGGGCGGGATGTTGTCATTGATCAGGTAGGGCTTGATCGAGTTGTACTGCTTGAAGAACAGCGTCATGTCCACGATCAGGTCGCGGATCACGGGCAGGCCGGGCAGGGGCTTGAGCACGATGGTGCCGGGCAGCGTGTTCATGTTGGTCAGGCAGGCCAGACCGTTCTTGCCGTTGATGTTCATCGCGTCCGAGCCGCAAACACCTTCGCGGCAGGAGCGGCGGAACGACAGGGTCGGATCCTGCTCCTTGAGCTTGACCAGGGCGTCGAGCAGCATGCGCTCGTGGCCGTCGAGTTGGATCTCGATGGTCTGCATGTAGGGCTTGGCGTCCTTGTCCGGATCGTAGCGGTAGATTTGGAATGTGCGTTTTTGCATGGTTCAGCTCTCGTGGGGCTACTGTTTAGAACGTCCGGACCTTGGGAGGAACGCTGTCCACTGTCAGGGGCTTGAGGTTCACCGGCTTGTAGGTCAGGCTGTTGCTGGCGCTGTGCCACAGGGTGTGCTTCATCCACTCGGCATCGTTGCGGCCCAGCGGTGCCGTCGGGTCGTCGGCAGGCTTCTCGTAGTCGTACACCGTGTGGGCGCCACGGCATTCCTTGCGCGCGGCGGCCGACACCATGGTGGCCTGGGCCACTTCGATCAGGTTGTCCACTTCGAGGGCCTCGATGCGGGCGGTGTTGAACACCTTGGACTTGTCCTGCAGGGTCACCCCCGCCACGCGCTCGCGCAGCGCGGCGATCTTCTGGACGCCTTCGTCCATGCCGGCCTGGGTGCGGAACACGCCCGCGTGCTGCTGCATGGCCGCACGGATGTCGCCGGCCAGGGCCTGCGAGTAGGTGCCGCCGGTGGACTTTTCGAGCTGGTTCAGGCGTTCCAGCGTGCGGTCGGCTGCGTCCTTGGGCAGGGGCTTGTGTTCCTTCTGCTTGTTGTTGAACTCGACGATGTGGCGGCCGGCGGCCTTGCCGAACACCAGTAGATCAAGCAGCGAGTTCGTGCCCAGGCGGTTGGCGCCGTGCACGCTCACGCAGGCGCATTCGCCCACGGCGTAGAGGCCATTGACCACGTTGTTGCGGGTGCCGTCGTGCGTGACGACCTGGCCGTTGATGTTGGTCGGCACGCCGCCCATCTGGTAGTGGATGGTGGGCACCACGGGGATCGGTTCCTTGGTGATGTCCACGTTGGCGAAGTTGACGCCGATCTCGTACACCGAGGGCAGGCGTTTGTGGATGGTCTCGGCACCCAGGTGGTCCAGCTTGAGCAGCACGTAGTCCTTGTTCGGACCGCAGCCACGGCCTTCCTTGATTTCCTGGTCCATCGAGCGGGACACGAAGTCGCGCGGAGCCAGGTCCTTCAGGGTGGGCGCGTAGCGCTCCATGAAGCGCTCGCCATTGCTGTTGAGCAGAATGGCGCCTTCGCCACGGCAGCCTTCGGTCAGCAGCACGCCGGCACCGGCCACGCCGGTGGGGTGGAACTGCCAGAACTCCATGTCCTGCAGCGGGATGCCGGCGCGCGCCGCCATGCCCAGGCCGTCGCCGGTGTTGATGAAGGCGTTGGTCGAAGCAGCGAAGATGCGGCCTGCGCCACCCGTGGCCAGCAGCACGGTCTTGGCTTCGAGGACGTACAGGTCGCCGGTTTCCATTTCGATGGCGGTCACGCCGACCACGTCGCCGTCAGCGTCGCGGATCAGGTCCAGCGCCATCCACTCGACGAAGAAGTTGGTCTTGGCCTTCACGTTCTGCTGGTACAGCGTGTGCAGCATGGCGTGGCCGGTGCGGTCGGCGGCTGCGCAGGCGCGCTGCACGGGCTTTTCACCGTAGTTGGCGGTGTGGCCGCCGAACGGGCGCTGGTAGATGGTGCCGTCGGGGTTGCGGTCGAACGGCATACCGAAGTGTTCCAGCTCGTACACGACGTTGGGTGCTTCCCGGCACATGAACTCGATGGCGTCCTGGTCGCCCAGCCAGTCGGAGCCCTTGATGGTGTCGTAGAAGTGGTAGTGCCAGTTGTCCTCGGACATGTTGCCCAGGGATGCAGACACGCCGCCCTGTGCAGCGACGGTGTGCGAGCGGGTGGGGAACACCTTGGACAGCGAGGCCACGTTCAGGCCTGCACGGGAGAGTTCGAGGGCGGCGCGCATGCCGGAGCCGCCGGCGCCGATGATGACGACGTCGAACTTGCGCTTGGTGATGTTGGCGTTGGTGTAGCTCATGGATTTAGCCTTTGGTCGCGGTATTTGGCGTGGGGTTCACAGACGCCACAGAACCTGGAAGCCCCAGCCCGCGCAGCCGACGAGCCAGACGATGGTGAAGACTTGCAGAACCAGACGCAGGCCCACGGGCTTGACATAGTCCATCCAGATGTTGCGCATGCCGACCCATGCATGGAAGGCCAGCGCGATGATCACGGAGAAGGTCAGGAACTTCATCCACTGTGCGGCAAAGATGCCGGCCCACAGGTCGTAACCCACGGGGCCCTTGCTGAAGATGACCTGGGCGATCACGGCGAGCGTGAACAGGATCATGATGGCGGCGGTGACGCGCTGGCTCAGCCAGTCTCGCAGGCCATAGTGGGCACCCACGACGGTGCGCTTGTATCCGTAGTTGGACATGGTTTTTTCCTCTCAGTCGTCGTGTGGCTCTGGCCGTTGCGGCAGAGCCACGGGTTATCAGTACAGGCCGAACAGCTTGGCGCCCAGGACCACCGTCAGGCCGATGCTGACGATGAGCGTGAAAATGGCGGACGACTTGCCGAACTGCTTGGTCACGGCGTCATGGCTGATGTCCATCCAGAGGTGGCGCATGCCGGCAATCATGTGGTGCAGGTAGCCCCAGATCAGGCCCAGCACCACCAGCTTGAGGAACCAACCGGGTACAAAGCCCAGACCGGATTCAAAGGCGGCCTTGAAACGCCCGAACGAAATTTCGGACGACACCGAGGTATCGAACAGCCACAGCACCAGCGGCAGCAACAAAAACAGGATGGCGCCACTGGCCCGGTGCAGGATGGAGACCCAGGCCGCAGGCGTCATGCGGTAGGTCGTGAGGTCCTTGAAGGCGTTGATGTTGCGGAATTCAGGCCGCTTTTTGGCTAGCTCGGTCATGGCAAGTGCTTTCGTGGATGTAACTGCTTTGTAATTTTGGGCGCAACGAAGTGCAAAATTCTATTGCAATGCAGCAAGGTGGCGTTTGATGCAGGTGGTATTTTCCGTTTTTTTCCGCTCTGGGAGCCTGTGTGGGGCTGTTATCTTCAGTTCAGTTCGTTGTGGTAATGGTGTGTGTCGGTGCGGTAGAGCCCGCGCCGTAACTCCATGGGAACATCGTTGTAGGTGTAGGCAATGCGCTCGACGCTCAGCAAGGGGGTCTCGGGGGACACCTGCAGCAGCCTGGCCTGGTCGACGTCGGGCAGCACGGCACGGATTTTCTCGTCGGCGCGCACCATGCGCACGCCAAAATCGAGTTCCAGCATGGCGTAGGTCGGCCCGGGGTAGCCGGCCATCTGGGCGGCGGTCAGGCCCTTGAAGGCCTGGCCGGGGAGCCAGATGTCTTCCAGGATGGTGGGGACGCCGCTGAACGACAGGATGCGACGCGCCTGCACCATCGGGTCGCCTGTGCGAAGCCCCAGGGCGCGGGCCACATCGGCGCTGGCGCGCACGCGCTTGCAGTCAATGATGTGGCGCTCGGCAGGGCCTTCGACACTGGCGTCGCCGCTGTCGGGCATCAGTTTGAGGAACCGGTATTGCACATGCCGTTCGGCATGGGTGGCCACGAAGGTGCCTTTGCCCTGGCGACGGGTGACGAGATTTTCGGACGCCAGTTCGTCGATGGCCTTGCGCACCGTGCCCTGGCTCACGCGAAAGCGCGCCGCCAGCTCCATTTCGCTCGGAATGGCCTCACCTGGCTTCCATTCGCCCGCCTGCAGGCTCTGCAGGATCAGGCCCTTGATCTGCTGGTAGAGCGGGCTGAATGCGGGGGCAGGCAGCCCCGCCGTGGCCTGCGGAGTGTCAGGGGGTTCGATCGCGGGGAGTGGTTGTGACGACATGGTGCGGAAAACAGGTGCGGGGTCGATGTCCGGTTTGTAAGCGAGTGTCGCGGAACCATGATCATATCTTATATAAGACATAAGACAAATTGACGCACTGCGGAAATCAGCGGTAAAATCTTCCGCTGTTCGCGGGGCACGTGTTGCTGGTAACAGGCGCAGGTGGCAACCGCTACACACTCACCAGTTCCCTTCACTTCCTGGAGTTCTCACCATGAGCAAAAAGCCCGTCCGCGTGGCCATCACCGGCGCCGCAGGTCAAATTGGCTACGCCCTTCTGTTCCGCATCGCCTCGGGCGAAATGCTGGGCAAGGACCAACCCGTCATCCTGCAACTGCTCGAAATCCCGGACGAAAAGGCCCAGAACGCGCTCAAGGGCGTGATCATGGAACTCGAAGACTGCGCCTTCCCGCTGCTGGCCGGCATCGAAGCCCACAGCGATCCGATGACCGCCTTCAAGGACACCGACTACGCCCTGCTGGTCGGCGCCCGTCCCCGTGGCCCCGGCATGGAGCGTGCCGACCTGCTGGCCGCCAACGCCCAGATCTTCACCGCCCAGGGCAAGGCCCTGAACGCAGTGGCTTCGCGCAATGTGCGCGTGCTGGTGGTCGGCAACCCCGCCAACACCAACGCCTACATCGCCATGAAGTCGGCCCCTGACCTGCCGGCCAAGAACTTCACCGCCATGCTGCGCCTGGACCACAACCGCGCTGCCTCGCAGATCGCCGCCAAGATCGGCTGCGCCGTGGGCGACATCGAGAAGCTGGCCGTGTGGGGCAACCACTCGCCCACCATGTACGCCGACTACCGTTTCGCCACCGTGAACGGCAAGTCCGTCAAGGACACCATCAACGACCAGGTCTGGAACGCTGAAGTGTTCCTGCCCACCGTGGGCAAGCGTGGCGCCGCCATCATTGCCGCCCGTGGCCTGTCGTCGGCTGCCTCGGCCGCCAACGCCGCCATCGACCACATGCGCGACTGGGCGCTGGGCACCAACGGCAAGTGGGTCACCATGGGCATCCCGTCCAAGGGCGAATACGGCATTCCCGCTGAAGTGATGTTCGGTTACCCCGTCACCTGCGAAGGCGGCGAATACAAGATCGTCGAAGGCCTGCCGATCGATGCCTTCTCGCAAGAGTGCATCAACAAGACCCTGGCCGAGCTGCAGGGCGAGCAGGACGGCGTCAAGCACCTGCTGTAAGCCGCATCCATGAGCGACGCCGGGCCGCCCCAAGGCGCGAAGGCCCCCGTGGGGGGCAGCGCCGTACACGCAGTGACAAGCGTGGGGGGCATCTCCCATCCGCGCGACATCCTGCTGGGTGCCCAGGCGGCGGCGGGGGTGCTGCCGGTCTGTGACCACTACAGCGGCGCCCCCGCGCGGATGCGCAAGAGCCTGCAACTGCAGGCCGAGATGATGCAGGAGTTCGGCGCCTGCGTCTTCGACGTCACGCTGGACTGCGAAGACGGTGCCCCCGTGGGCGCCGAATCCGAGCATGCGGCGCTCGTCGCGCAACTGGCCTGCGAAGCTGCACCCGGCGCACGGGTCGCGGCGCGCGTGCATCCGGTGGACCACCCGGCGTTCGCCAACGACATGGCGACCATCGCCAGTCAGGCCAGCCATCGGCTGTGCCACATCATGATTCCCAAGGTCGAGTCGGTCGATGACATCCTGGTGGCAGAGCGTGCGCTGGAGCTTGCAGGCGCGGCCCATCTGCCGCTGCATGCCCTGATCGAATCCCCGGGCGCGGTGCACCGCGCCTTCGACATCGCTGCACACCCGCGCGTGCAGAGCCTGAGCTTCGGGCTCATGGATTTTGTTTCGGCCCACGGCGGTGCCATTCCTGCGTCGGCCATGACTTCGGCCGGGCAGTTCACGCACCCGCTGGTGGTGCGTGCCAAGCTGGAAATCGCGTCGGCCTGCCATGCGTATGGCAAGGTGCCGTCGCATTGCGTGGTGACCGAATTCAGCGACATGGCCGCCATGCAGTCGGCCGCCAGCCGCGCTGCGCGCGAACTGGGCTACACGCGCATGTGGAGCATCCACCCGGCGCAGATCCGGCCCATCCTCGAAGCCCTGTCGCCTGCGCAGGATGAAGTGCTGGGCGCTTCAAAAATAATAGCTGCAGCCGCTGATGCTGATTGGGCTCCGATCAGTTTTGAAGGTGTTCTTCACGACCGCGCAAGCTACCGTTACTTCTGGCAGGTGCTGGAGAGGGCGCACCAGACCGGGCGAGCCTTGCCGCCTGTTGTGCAACACTGGTTTGCGTCACCCTGTACCTGAACCCATTCCTACTGCTGGAGGTCTCCCATGAAAATGCTGCTTGCAACCGCCCTGATTGCTCTCGCGCCCGGCCTCGCCCTGGCCCAGTCGCAGACCGCGCCCGCCAAGCCCAAGGCTTCCACCAAGGCCACCGTGGCCAAGAAACCCGTTGCCAAGAGCAGTTCCAAGACCGTGGTGGCCAAGGCAGAGCCCACCAGCAGCCGTGTGCAGCTCAAGAGCGCGGCCAACCAGGTGGCTGCCGGCCTGATGGCGGCGCGGGCCGTGCTCACCACCGAAGAACTGGCCATTGCCGAGCGCGTGCATGTGGGGCAGATTCCCTGCGAACTGGGCGCCACCGTCAGTGTGCTGGCCGACCCGGATGTGCCCGGGCATTTCCATGTGGGCGGCAAAGGCTTCAAGTACCACATGTCCCCGGTGACCACCAGCACGGGCACGGTGCGCCTGGAAGACCAGAAGGCCGGCGCCGTGTGGCTGCAGATCGCCAACAAATCCATGCTCATGGACCAGAAAAAAGGCCAGCGTCTGGCCGATGAATGCATGAGCCCCGAACAGATCGTGGTGGCAGAGGCCATCAAGATCACTCCACCTCCCAGCCTGCTGGACGCGCCACCCGCCAAGTGATGCCCACGCAGGTGGATGAAAACTGCCCCTCGTTGAATAGATCGAAGTAACCGGAGAAAAAGTAAATGTTGCAAGCCTACCGTGACCACGTGGCCGAGCGCGCAGCGCTGGGCATCCCCCCGCTGCCGCTGGATGCAGCCCAAGTGGCCGCACTGATCGAGCTGATCAAGAACCCGCCCGCTGGCGAAGACGCCTTCCTGATGGATCTGCTCACGCACCGCGTACCCCCGGGCGTGGACGACGCCGCCAAGGTCAAGGCCTCGTTCCTGGCCGCTGTCGCCCACGGCGATGTCAAGGTGGGCCTGATCTCCAAGGCCAAGGCCACTGAGCTGCTGGGCACCATGGTGGGTGGCTACAACGTGCACCCGCTGATCGAGTTGCTGGACGACGCCGAAGTGGCGGGCGTGGCCGCCGATGCGCTGAAGAAGACGCTCCTGATGTTCGACTTCTTCAACGACGTCGCTGCCAAGGCCAAGGCCGGCAATGCCAAGGCCAAGGAAGTCATTGAGTCGTGGGCCAACGCCGAGTGGTTCACCAGCCGCCCCGAAGTCGAGAAGAAGATCACCGTCACCGTGTTCAAGGTGCCGGGCGAAACCAATACCGACGACCTGTCGCCCGCGCCCGACGCCTGGAGCCGCCCCGACATCCCGCTGCACTACCTGGCGATGCTGAAGAACACGCGCGAAGGCGCTGCCTTCAAGCCCGAAGAAGACGGCAAGCGCGGCCCGATGCAGTTCATCGACGACCTGAAGAAAAAGGGCCACCTGGTGGCCTACGTCGGCGACGTGGTGGGCACGGGTTCGAGCCGCAAGTCGGCCACCAACTCCATCGTCTGGGCCACCGGCCAGGACATCCCCTTCGTGCCCAACAAGCGCTTTGGCGGCGTCACGCTGGGCGGCAAGATCGCCCCCATCTTCTTCAACACGCAAGAAGACTCGGGCTCGCTGCCCATCGAAGTGGACGTCTCCAAGCTCGAAATGGGTGACGTCATCGACGTCATGCCCTACGACGGCAAGATCGTCAAAAACGGCGAAACCGTGGCCGAGTTCGCACTCAAGAGCGACGTGCTGTTTGACGAAGTGCGCGCCGGTGGTCGTATCAACCTGATCATTGGCCGCAGCCTGACCGCCAAGGCCCGCGAGTTCCTGGGCCTGGGTGCCTCCACGCTGTTCCGCCTGCCCACGCCGCCCGTGGAAACCAAGGCCGGCTTCACGCTGGCGCAGAAGATGGTCGGCCGCGCCGTCGGCCTGCCCGAAGGCCAGGGCGTGCGCCCCGGTACCTACTGCGAGCCCAAGATGACCACTGTGGGTTCGCAAGACACCACCGGCCCCATGACCCGCGACGAGCTGAAAGACCTGGCCTGCCTGGGCTTCTCGGCCGACCTGGTCATGCAATCGTTCTGCCACACCGCCGCCTACCCCAAGTCGGTGGACGTGAAGACGCACCGCGAACTGCCCGCCTTCATCAGCAACCGCGGCGGCGTGGCCCTGCGTCCCGGCGACGGCGTGATCCACAGCTGGCTCAACCGCCTGCTGCTGCCCGACACCGTGGGCACCGGCGGTGACTCGCACACGCGCTTCCCCATCGGCATTTCCTTCCCCGCAGGCTCCGGTCTGGTGGCTTTCGGTGCCGCCACGGGCGTGATGCCGCTGGACATGCCCGAATCGGTGCTGGTGCGTTTCAAGGGCGAAATGCAGCCCGGCGTGACCCTGCGCGACCTGGTGCACGCCATTCCGCTGTACGCCATCAAGGCAGGCCTGCTGACGGTGGCCAAGGCTGGCAAGAAGAACATCTTCTCGGGCCGCATCCTGGAAATCGAAGGCCTGCCCGACCTGAAGGTCGAGCAAGCGTTTGAACTGTCCGACGCCTCGGCCGAGCGCTCTGCTGCCGGCTGCACCATCAAGCTCAACAAGGAGCCGGTGCAGGAATACCTGAAGTCGAACATCGTTCTGATGAAGAACATGATCGCCGACGGTTACCAGGACGCCAAGACCCTGGCACGCCGCATCGAGAAGGTCGAAGCCTGGCTGGCCAATCCCAACCTGCTCGAAGCCGACAAGGATGCCGAATACGCCGCCGTGATCGAAATCGACCTGGCCGACATCAAGGAACCCATCGTCTGCTGCCCGAACGACCCGGACGACGCCAAGTTCCTGTCCGAAGTGGCCGGCACCAAGATCGACGAATCCTTCATCGGTTCGTGCATGACCAACATCGGCCACTTCCGCGCTGCAGCCAAGCTGCTGGGCGGCCAGCGCGACATCCCCGTCAAGATGTGGGTGGCACCGCCGACCAAGATGGACCAGTCCGAGCTGATCAAGGAAGGCCATTACGCCGCGTTCGGCGCCTCCGGTGCCCGCACCGAAATGCCCGGCTGCTCGCTGTGCATGGGCAACCAGGCCCAGGTGCGCGAAGGCGCCACGGTCATCTCGACCAGCACGCGCAACTTCCCCAACCGCCTGGGCAAGAACACCAACGTGTTCCTGGGCTCGGCCGAGCTGGCTGCCATTGCCTCCAAGCTGGGCAAGCTGCCGACCAAGGAAGAGTACCTGGCCGCGATGGGCGTGATCGATGCCGACAAGGCCAGCGTGTACCGCTACATGAACTTCGACCAGATCGAAGAGTACGCCGACGTGGCCAAGGGCGTTGCCGCCTGATTCGGTTTTGCCTTCAAACAGTGAACGTTGTTGGGTCGCCTCGCCGTGCTACAGCACTGTCTTCGGCTCCCCGCCTAGTTATCTGATTGAATGCAAACCCGTGAGAGGCGCACACCGCGCACAACAAAAAACCCGCCTCGGCGGGTTTTTTGTTGGCACGTCCAGTGCATCAGCCAGGCGTCAGGCACTGTCCTTGACGGTCGTGGACACGCCGTTGACCTTGGCGCTGGCGATGCCCGCATCGCGCGATGCCTCGGTGGCGTACATCTGGCTGGTGCCGATCACCTGACCATTGGACGCCTTGAGGTTGAAGTAGGCCTTGCCGTTGGAGGCCGTCTTGCGCTCATACCGGTCATCGTTGCTGCAGTTCGCCTGCACCGATGCAATACCGTTCTCCGCAGACGATTTGGCCTTGTAAAGCTCGCTGTTGAGGATGGTCTCGGCATTGTCTGCCTTGAGAACAAAACGGAACTGACCATCGCTACTCTTGCTAAGTTCAAACCAACCAGCCATTGGGATGCTCCTCATGTTAGACAAAGAATGCGCACGCTGCGCGGCGAGAAAGCGGTAAACGCTCGCCACCACTGTAGCCGCAAAGCGGCGAAAGCCCGTCGATGCTCAGGGGTTTTTTTGTACCGTGGCCGCCGTGTGCCACCCCGCCGACAGGCGCGCCTTCAGGCGGAGGGGGCTGACGACGGCGCCGCGTTGTCCTTGGGCGCTGCCTCGCCTTCGGCGGCAGGCGGGGCGAGTTTGGACGCCAGGAAGTCGTCGTAGCCCTTCATGACCAGCTCGTAGGTCTTCTGGATGCCCGCTGCCACCGGGCTGTCTTCGCCGAGCACGCCCAGGCCGCTGAGGATGTCGCGTGCCTCGCCAAAGCCTGCCTCGAAGCCGCCCCGGATCAGCGCGACAAAATCGCGGGCCACGGTTTCGGCATCCTTGTCGGTGTGCCGGGACGCGTACGCGTCGTAGAACGCGGTGGACAGCGCCAGGATGCGGCCGGCGGTGCCTTCGGGCGAGTTGTCCTGGTTGCTGGCGCTGGCAATGGCGTTGGGGCCCAGCTCCGGGCCCAGGTATTCGTTGATGCGGTCGATGGCCGTGCGGTAGAGCAGTGCCAGCGACGAGTCGCCCGACTGGATGGACACATCCATCGACGCCTGCAGGATCTGCACGTTCTGCTGCTGGCGCAGGCTGGGTTCGTCCTTTGCCTTGGCCGCCCGGGTGTCCTCGGTGGGCGCATTGCGGTGCGTGCGCGAGGCCTCCTGGGCGGGCTGGGCCGCAGTGGAGGGCAGGGTTCCGACGGAAGAAGTGGCCATGGAAGTCTCCTGGGCGGGTTCAAGGGCGTGGCATGTCTCCCCGAGTTATCGGCAGCATGGGGCAATAGTTGAATCTGGCCGGTGAAATGGGTTCTTATCAGGCTTTAGATCGTAAACACGTTCTTAGAAATGCGCTGGCTGATCGGGACGGGATGAGCGAGGCTGCACGAAGCTCCCCAGCCCGAAAGAATGGGACAGGGCAGACAATAAAAAAGAGGAGCTGGAAGCGCTTATCCAGCAATGGTTTCAGATAGTTTTTATTCTGAAACCCAATCAATTAAAGCGCTAACAGCTATTATTTCAATAGCTTGCAGCAGCAAGCATCAAAGCAGGCGCGCAATCAGCGCCCCCTCGGCCGGGCCTTCGAGCGGGATGCGCACACGCAGAGGGCTGCCCGGGGCCACCTGCAATTCTTCGCCTTCGAGGCCACGCATCTGCGTGAGCTGCACCGTGCGGTTGCCGCTGGGGTGGATGATTTCCAGCCGGTCGCCCACGCCAAAGCGGTTCTTGGTTTCCACTTCGGCCCAGCCATCCTGCACGCTTTTCACTTCACCCACGAACTGGCTGCGCTGCGATTCGGAGCTGCCGGTTTCGTAGTTCTGGTAGTCGTTGGCAGGGCGGCGCTCCAGAAAGCCGGCGGTGTAGCCCCGGTTGGACAGGCCTTCCAGTTCGGTGATGAGTTCGGGGTTGAACGGGCGGCCGGCCACGGCGTCGTCGATGGCGCGGCGGTAGATCTGCGCGGTGCGCGAGACGTAGTACTGGCTCTTGGTGCGGCCCTCGATCTTGAGGGAATCGACGCCGATCTCGACCAGGCGCTGCACATGCTCGACGGCGCGCAGGTCCTTGCTGTTCATGATGTAGGTGCCGTGCTCGTCTTCCATGATGGGCATGAGTTGCCCGGGGCGTTCTTTTTCTTCGAGCAGGTAGACCTGGTCGGCCAGCGGGTTGCGTTCGCCCCCACCACAGGCGGCGAAGGCCGCGTTGTCGTCCTCCTGCGCCTTGTTGAAGTTGAAGTCGCCCTCCATGCGCACGGCCATGGCTTCGCCCGTGTTCGGGTCCACGGCTGCGGGCTGCGTGGCGTAGTTCCAGCGGCAGGCGTTGGTGCAGGTGCCCTGGTTGGGGTCGCGCCGGTTGAAGTACCCCGAGAGCAGGCAGCGGCCCGAGTAGGCGATGCACAGCGCGCCATGCACGAACACCTCCAGCTCCATGTCGGGGCATTCCTGGCGGATCTTGGCGATTTCATCCAGGCTCAGCTCGCGCGAGAGGATGATGCGCGTCACGCCCACCTTCTGCCAGAACTTCACGGCCGCGTAGTTGACGGTGTTGGCCTGCACCGAGAGGTGAATGGCCACTTCGGGCCACTTCTCGCGCACCATCATGATCAGGCCGGGGTCGGCCATGATGAGGGCGTCCGGGCCCATGGCAATGATGGGCTCGATGTCGCGCAGGTAGGTGCGCACCTTGTCGTTGTGCGGCAGCAGGTTGCTGGTCAGAAAGAACTTTTTGCCGCGTGCATGCGCTTCGCGGATGCCCTGCTCGATCTGCTCCTGGCGGAACTCGTTGTTGCGCGCGCGCAGGGAGTAGCGTGGCTGGCCGGCGTAGACGGCGTCGGCGCCGAAGTCGTAGGCGGCGCGCATCTTGTCGAGCGAGCCAGCGGGCAGCAGCAGTTCGGGGCTTTTCAGAGTCATGGTGCGTGATTGTCCGTCAGGTGCTCCGGGGCGTGTGTACGGCCGCCTTGGAGTACCCAACGCTAAAAGGGTCAGTCTTTGGGCCTGAAGCCGATGACCAGGGAGGAGGGCACGCGGCCATCCACGTCGCGCGGCAGGGTTTCGGTCTTTTGCAGCGCGCGCAGCACGGCGTCGTCCCAGGCCTTGTTGCCGCTGGACTGGATCAGGCGCGTGCCGGTGATGGTGCCGTCGGGCGCGGCGCGCACCTCCACCTCGGCGCGCGGGTTGCCCGACACGGCGTCGGGGTAGACGATGTGCGGCTTGACCTTGGCGGCCACCTTGCCGCCGTAGCTGCCCGACGGGCCGGCATCGCGCTGGGCCGTGCCCGTGGCGTTCTCGCCACCGGTGGCACCGGCCAGGCCTTGCATGCGGCGCAGGGCCTCCTGGCGCCGGGCTTCAGCGTCCTTGGCGCTGGCCTTCTCGAGGGCTTCCTGCTTGCGCTTGTCTTCGGCTTCCTGGCGTTTCCTGTTCTCGGCCAGCTGTTTCTGCTTCTCCAGCTTTTCCAGGCGTTCCTTCTCGCGCTGCTTTTCCTTTTCCTTCTGCAGGCGTTCCTTTTCCTGGGCTCGGCGCTCGTCTTCCTTGCGTTCGCGCTCGCGCTTTTCGCGTTCAAGCCGCTGCTCGCGCTCTTTCTTTTCTTTCTCGATGC
>Ga0156178_107_pt1 | contig 129103 bp, 115 predicted proteins | sample RifCSPlowO2_12_FD_107831 | JGI IMG/M metagenome (GOLD analysis project Ga0156178, IMG submission 107831) | Burkholderiales bacterium RIFCSPLOWO2_12_FULL_65_40 | reverse complement strand
CCAGTTGTAGTTGCCCTTGACGGTGTTGATCTCGCCGTTGTGCGCCACATAGCGGTAGGGGTGGGCCAGCGGCCACTCGGGGAAGGTGTTGGTGGAAAAGCGCTGGTGCACCAGACCCACGGCCGAGACGCAGCGTTCGTCCTGCAGGTCGAGGTAGTAGGTGCCCACCTGGTCGGCCAGCAGCAGGCCCTTGTAGACCACGGTGCGGCTGCTCATGCTGGGAACGTAGTATTCCTTGCTGTGCTTGAGCTTGAGGTTCTGGATGGCGGCGCTGGCCGTCTTGCGGATCACGTAGAGCTTGCGTTCCAGCGCGTCCTGCACGATCACGTCGTTGCCGCGGCCGATAAAGACCTGGCGCAGGATGGGCTCCTTGGTGCGCACGGTGGGCGACATGGGCATGTCGCGGTTCACCGGCACATCGCGCCAACCCAGCAGCACCTGGCCTTCGGCCTTGATGGCGCGTTCCATCTCCTGCTCACAGGCCAGACGGGAGGCATGTTCCTTGGGCAGAAAGATCATGCCCACGCCGTATTCGCCTGCGGGCGGCAGCGCCACGCCCTGCTTGGCCATCTCTTCGCGGTAGAGCGCATCGGGGATCTGGATCAGGATGCCGGCGCCGTCGCCCATCAACTTGTCGGCACCCACGGCGCCGCGATGGTCGATGTTCTCCAGGATCTTCAGGGCCTGCGTCACGATGTCGTGCCGCTTGACGCCCTTGATGTGCGCCACGAAACCCAGCCCGCAGGCGTCATGCTCGTTGGCGGTGGAATACAAACCGTGTTGCTTCAGATGCTCTATCTCGGCGGCCGTGGTCATGGCACTTTCCTCATTCATTGCGCAGGGGATGCAAGATTAGTGCATTGCAGCAATCGCTGGCAAGCAAAATAAATGGGGTCAGAGTCGAATTAAAAGAATCTAGTCTGCATTGATTTTAAATTGGGGACACATCATATTTGATAGCATTTGGCGCTTTTAATCTCTGCCTTCAGGACTGAATCAGTGGTGTTTTTTGCTACCGGCAGGAGGCCGCCCAGCCGGCGCGCGCGAGACGCGACGCTCTATTTTTTTTTGCAGATCTTCGATGAATGTCGGCTCGCCCAGCGCCCAGCCGCGCAAGGTGGCGTCGGTCAACTGGCGTTGATGGTCATCCGCCACACCTGCCTGCACCAGATCGCCATAGGCAGCCTCGCGCGCAAAAGGCGTGTTGCCCAGTGCCCAATACAGCGCATGGGGTGTCACCAAACGGTCATTGCGCACTCCGAGGTAATGGGCGTGGCTGGACCATAACCAGTCTGAAGGCCTAACCGCCAGACCGGCACGCACCGGATGGAGGTCGATATAGGCCATGCAGGCCAACAGGTAGCGCTCAGACTGAATGAGCGTAGAGCGGTAACGCCCTTCCCACAGCGTGCCGCTCCGGCCATGACGCTGGTTGAAGTACCGCACGTAGCTGCGCCCCACCGCCTGCATCATGCGCGGCAGGGCTTCGATATCGGTTGGCGTAGCCAAGAGGTGAAAATGATTGCCCATCAGCACATAGGCATGCACGGCCACCCGGAATTTCTGCGCGCACTCGACCAGCAAGGTATGCATGGTCTCGTAGTCCTGTGTATCGACGAAAATGGTCTGGCGATTGTTGCCACGCTGGATGACATGGTGCGGGTGGCCGGACAGGGTCAGACGAGGCAGGCGGGCCATGGGTGACGAGGGTTCACTTCAAGAAGATGGAAAGGCACAGGGATTGAAATGGCATTCTCTCCCGATCAGCAATCTACCGCCTGAACAAATTCGGTATCCAATGCCAGAGTCTGCGCGCTACTCCAGTCCTGCCGCAGCCAACCCGAAGCGGGGGGCCAGTGCCTGCTCCAGACCGAACTCCGCCAGGATGGCCTGCAACCGCTCAGCGGCGCTGTGCTTCTTCTGGCCGGTGTAACGCGCAATGATCAGCTCGTTTTTCATGCTGTGCTCCCAACCTACCAGCTCCGTCACCGTGACCTGATAGCCCCTGGCCTCCAGGTGCAGGCAGCGCAACACATTGGTGATCTGGCTACCCAGCTCCCGCGTGTGCAAAGGATGGCGCCACAGCTCTGCCAGCGGGGTGCGCGCCAGTTGCAAGGCCTTGCCCTGGCGCAGGCAGGCAGCCACCTCGGCCTGGCAGCAAGGCACGATGACCATGGCACGCGCTTTTTTCTGCAAGCCGAAGGCAATGGCGTCGTCGGTCGCAGTGTCGCAGGCATGCAAAGCCGTCACCATGTCCACACGCTCGGACATTTCGCGCGCATCGGCCGACTCTGCCACCGACAGATTCAGAAAAGACATGCGCCCGAACCCCAGCCTCTCGGCCAGGGCGCGGGATTTCTCCACCAGGTCTGCCCGGGTCTCGATTCCATAGATATGGCCGCGCCCCAGGGCTTTGAAATACAGGTCGTAGAGAATGAAGCCTAGGTAGGACTTGCCGGCCCCATGGTCGGCCAGCGTTGGCGCATAACCATTCGCGGACATTTCCTGCAACAGCGGCTCGATGAACTGGAACAGGTGGTACACCTGCTTGAGCTTGCGACGCGAGTCCTGGTTCAGGCGTCCCTCGCGCGTGAGGATGTGTAATTCCTTGAGCAATTCGACCGATTGCCCCGGCCGCAGTTCAGGGATTTCCGCGGTTGCTGTTGCCGCCGCAGCGCGGCTTTTTCCACCCTGCTGTTTCATGTCTTGTCCCGCGCGAAAGCAGCATGCCCCGCCGGGCAGCGGCCTCCGACGTCCAGTGCCTGCCAGCCCTCCATGCCCATTTCCTGCAGCACCTGCATGTTGCGCTCATAAATGGTTTCCGCTTCAGGGAAGGCCTGCACGGCTTGGTCGATGCTGTCCTCGCGCAGCAGGTGCAGGGTGGGATAAGGCGCGCGGTTGGTGCAATTGGTCACGTCGTCCACCGCTGTCCCTTCAAACTGGAACTGCGGATGGAACGATGCCACCTGCAAGGTGCCGCCCAAGTCCAGCTCATCGATCAGCCTATCGACCAATTCCAGGAAATCATTGAAATCGAGAAAGCTCTCGAAACAGCCTGGCGCGATGAGCAGCGTGGTGTCGCGCTTTTCCGGAGAGATCTCCGCCAGGGCTTCGAGTTCACGTTCCAGTTCCTGCAACAGTTCACGGCCATCGGTGGCTTTGCTCACCACATAATGAATCTGCCCCTTGGTATGCACGCCCTTGGCAAACGGGCACAGGTTCAGTCCGATCACGGCCCGCTCCAGCCAGCGGATGGTGTCATGCACCACTGTATCGGGATCAGCAGGCAGGAACTCGGGAGGGGATGCAGAGAGGGACATGGAGAGACGGTGCTGAAGGAGGAGCGGGATTCTAGCGGCCACGATACCAGAGCAGCGCCGGTTGGTTCGGCCACCCTTCGGCCGGCATTGCAATGACGCTCCTAAGGAACGAACGCCGGTTGCCCCCGGTACCCGACCAGCCTAGCCGAGGAGCCGTAGCCCCGTCAGGCGCTCATGCTCACGAGCGGCGTAGCGGTCGGTCATGCCGGCAATGAAATCCGCGACCACACGCGCCTGTGCGGTAGCCGCAGATGCGGCGGCGCAACGATTGGCGTACACAGGTTTCATTTCGCTGGGGTCTGACAGATAGGCCGCAAACAGGTCGCGTACCACCTGCCGTGCCTGGTCCGTGGTCTGTGTGACCTGGACATGGCGATACAGGTTGTGAAACAGAAATCGCTTGAGAGACTGCGACTGTGCACGCATCTCGGCGCCAAAACCAACCAGCGGCGGCAGGCTGCGCACTTCGTCCACACTGACGGGTCGGGCCAGCGCAAGCGCCGCACCGGTTGCCTCGATCACGTCATAGACCTGCGCACTGAGCATGCGCCGGATGGCGTCATACAGCAGACGCCGCTGCCCCTGGGGCGTATCGAGTTCCGGGTATTCAGTCAGTGCCTGCACCCGGTAGCGATCGAACAAAGGCACCTCGCGCAACTGCTCCAGCGTGATGAGCCCTGAGCGGACACCATCATCGATGTCATGGGCGTTGTAAGCGATCTCATCGGCCAGATTACACAGCTGCGCTTCCAGACTGGGCTGCTGGCGCAATAGAAAGCGCTGGCCCACGCCCCCGGGCTCCGCCGCCTCCAATGCCTCGGCATGGGCACGCGAGCAATGCTTGAGAACGCCTTCGCGCGTCTCGTATGTGAGGTTGAGCCCATCGAACTGTGGATATCGCAGCTCCAGCGTGTCCACAACGCGCAAACTCTGCAGGTTGTGCTCGAAACCACCATGGGCCGCCATGCAGGCATTGAGCGCATCCTGTCCGGCATGCCCAAAGGGCGTGTGGCCCAGATCATGCGCCAGGGAAATGGCCTCTACTAGATCCTCGTTGATTCCCAGGGACCGAGCGATCGAGCGCCCGAGCTGCGCCACCTCCAGCGAATGCGTCAACCGGGTGCGAAATAGATCACCCTCATGGTTCAGAAAAACCTGCGTTTTATAGACCAACCGGCGAAATGCCGTGGAGTGCACGATGCGGTCGCGGTCCCGCTGGTAATCCGTGCGCGTGGGCGCCGGGGACTCGGGATAGCGTCGCCCGCGCGTCAGCACTGGATCGCAGGCAAAGAGCTTGAGCGGTGATTGCACCATCAAACAAGGCCAAACGCCAGAAAATCAAGCGCCATTTGCTGAGATTCTCATGGTAGATCAACAACAAGAATCGATCACTTCACGTACCAGTTCATCTGGCGCTGCCCGTACCGCCGCACGGCCAGGACCATCGATCACGACAAATCGGATCTCACCCGCCTCGGATTTTTTGTCTACACGCATCAGTTCCAGATATCGCCCTGCGTTATCAGCGGCGTCCAGCACCGGGCCCCGCAATGGCAACCCTGCACGCTGCACCAGTATGCGCAAACGCGCCACAAACACGGCATCGACCAGCCCCAAACGTTGCGAAAGCTCCGCAGCCATAACCATCCCTGCCCCGACTCCCTCGCCATGAAGCCATGTGCCGTAGCCCATGCCCGCCTCGATCGCATGGCCAAAGGTGTGTCCAAAATTCAGAATTGCGCGCAAGCCAGATTCACGCTCGTCCTGCCCCACCACCCAGGCCTTGATCTCGCAACTGCGGCGCACTGCCTGGGCCAGCGCAGTGCGGTCCCTAGCCAGCAATGCATCCATGGACGATTCAAGCCATTCCATGAACGCCATGTCTGCGATAGGCCCGTACTTGATGACCTCAGCCAGCCCTGCTGACAGCTCGCGCTGCGGCAAAGTGTCCAGGGCAGCTAGATCGCACACCACCAATTGTGGCTGGTAGAACGCACCAATCATGTTCTTGCCGAGCGGGTGGTTGATGGCCGTCTTGCCACCCACAGACGAATCGACTTGCGCCAGCAAGGTGGTGGGAACCTGCACGAATGGCACACCACGCATGTAGCACGCCGCAGCAAATCCTGTCATATCCCCGACGACGCCCCCGCCGAGCGCAAATAGAACGGTTTTCCGATCGCAACCGTGGCCCAGCAAGGCATCAAAGATCTGATTGAGCGATTGCCAATTCTTGTGCACTTCGCCGTCCGCCAGTTCAACCTGCAGCACTTGCCGGTAATGCCGCGCAAGCGCAGTCTTCAGGCGCTCTGCATACAAAGGCGCAACGGTGGTATTCGTGACAATGAGTGCAATCGCCGCCCGAGGTAGTTTGGCATATACCGCACCCTCATCCAGAAGCCCGGCACCGATCTCAATGATATAGCTGCGGTCTCCGAGTTCGATTTTTACGCTCTGCTTTGCGTATGTGCTAGATGACATGTTGGAAGTTTCTATCTTGACAGAGGCTGCCAGGATCCATGCTAGGTCTGGCTCGACGCATTTTTCTAGGGCAATCTGGCTTGGTCCTTTTGCATCATAAGCAGATTAATCTCTCAATGTTTCGCACCCCGGCCATTGTTGATGACAAGATGCGCAGACCGAGCACGAAGCGGATCAAGTAGCACAGGCGCTACCTGATTAGATTGTTGGCGGATTTATGTCTGAAGTGCAACGCTCCGGGGTTCAATGAACGAGGGTGAATCGTTGCGGGCTGTTGAGCAGGAGTTCTCGATAGGCCGACGGGGATCGTACGCCCAGTCCTTTACGAGGCCGGTTGTTGATCTGATCGGTAATGGCATCAAGCTGCTCCTGGCTGTAGCCCGAGAGGTCAGTTCCTTTGGACAGGTACTTACGCACATGTCGTTGGTGTTCTCGTTGGAACCGCATTTCCACGGGCTGTGCGGGTTACAGAAGTACACCGACATCTCTGCATAGCGGCTCAGCTCCTTGTACATGGCCATCTCTCTTCCCAGGTCGTACGTCATGCTCTGACACATGGGCGCGGCAACGCCCAGCAGCTTGTCAGTGAAGGCCTGCATTTCGTTTGCCGCGCTGGCGGGTTTGAACTCGGGCAGCTTGATGAGTATGAGCAATCGGCTGGTGCGCTCGACCAGGGTATCCATCGCGCTGGCGTCGGCCGCGCCCTCGATGAGGCGGCCTTCCCAGTGGCCAGGGAACTGCCGATCCTCAATCTCAAGCGGGCGCATGTGGATACTCACCATGTCAGAGATTTGACCTCTGCGGTCTTGTCCTTTGCTGCGAGGCACGCGTTTGTTGTGCGCGTGGCGCAGGTTGGCGATGAGCTTGCCTATTGGCTGTGCGTAGATGCAGTTGTAGATGGTCTCGTGTGACACGCGATGCTCATGGCCTTTGGGGAAGATGCTGGCCAGTCGCAGGACAATCTGTTCGGAAGACCAGCGCTCGTACAGGAAGTAACGCATCAGGCCCAACAGGATGCCATCACAGTGGACGTTGGTCGGTGGAGGGTCCTGCAAGCGCCGCCGTTGTGCACAGGTACGTGCCGAGGTGCTGGCGTGGCCTGAGGTCTGTGCGTCGCGGCGTATCTATCGAATGATGGTGCTCGGAGATCGCCCCCAGGACTTGGGCCATGGTGTGAACGCTGTACTTCTGCTGGACCAGACTGGCCAGCGTCACACGGTCTTCAGACTGGAGTTGTTGGTAACGCCTGGCTGGAGTGCTTTGCATCTGCGGACCTTCCTCGGTGGCAGGTGTTGCATTTCAGACTTGAATCCACCGCCTGTGTTGAATAAATGCAACTCCAATGTTGAGAAAGAAGCCGACCTGTGGTTGACGATTTGCCACAAATTGGCATTCGAGCAAGAATAAAAAATCCCCGAACTAAGTCGGGGATGAATTGAATAGCAGGGCGGCACAAAGTCCGCCCTAAATCTCACACCGAACTAGGGTTTGCAGGTTGCCGCCCCACTGCCAATCACCAATTGCACCTTGCGCATAGTGGTTACGCCGGCCCGCGTTGCTGTGATAAAAAATGCCCCACTCGTGCAATCCTGCAATGCAGGCGCAGCCGTCGCATTGGCCCACGTAATAGACAAAATCCCATTGGCAGTTAGATCAAGCCAGCTTGGTTGTTGCGCTAACGCCCATGCCCCAGAAGTTCCCGTTCCCGGCCCGGTCAACGAGAGCACATATTGGTAGAAGAATGAAGGCGCTGGTACAGGTGCAGGTGCCGTTGGGTTGGCGATCGAAATTGCACACGCAGTATTAACATCAGAACCGCAGCCACTAAGGACAATAGACAGCGGAGTAGTCGCTGGGTCTCCGGTTGTAGGAGTAGCAGTAATGGCGATCGCGAAGTTCGCAGTGGTCGATGTACCACGGCTGTCTGTCACACGCACCGCAATATTGAAGGTTCCTGGCAGCTTTACAGCAGGTGTACCAGACAGAATGCCGGAGGCGCTCAAGCTAAGACCCTCAGGCAAGGCGCCCAAAACAGTCCACGTGTAAGGAGCAACACCGCCCGTTGCACTGAATGCAAAGCTGTACGGCAGGCCATTGGCGCCGCCTGGCGGCGTACCCACGAGCACCAACGGAGTGGCTGGCGCGCCAGTCGCCGTGCCCGCTGTGACAGCCAACGACAGCAATTGCGTAATCGGGATTTGGATACCGTTTGTCACATCGTTGTCAGAACGATCCGTCGTCATTTCCAACAAGATGGAACCCTCTGAGGTGCCGCTCGTCAACGCAAAAAGCCCCACACCGCTAATAGTGCTTACCTGCACCACGCTACCGCTCTGAGCCCCTGCCAACAAGCGCGCCCCGCCGGAAGCCCCCCCGGAAGTAATGGCCACCTGTAGATTGGCCTTTGTTGGCGCAGGCACAGGCTGATTAGCATCGTCGAGTACGTGCGCCTCAATAGCTGTACTAGTCCGCACATTGTTCGTATTTCCTTGGGTGCCCAACGTAGGATAGGCTGCTATACCCTGGATGCTGGCAGCCCGTCCGGTAGCGGCCCCTACGATGATATCCACAGAGGCAGACTTCTGCTGCCCATCACGTGGATCGCTCACCGAACAGGTGATACGCGCCGTGCCTGCAGTATCACCTGCATGGAAGTGGAACGAGTTTCCGCCAGAATTTGAACCCAGCGTAATGCTTCGATAGGCCCCAGGAACCTTGATTTTTCCACCATTACCGTCGTCGACTTCAACTTCGTGCTCTTCTTTGCCATCGAGGTAATAAAGCGACCCTGTATCCAAGCCACCAGCCACATTGCATCCAAAAGTTTCTTCTCCATCGCCGGGAATTGGACGCCCGCCAACGTTGGCTTGAACATATAGCGTGGTGCTGTATGGGGCATAGACCCCTGTTCCCGCCCGAACTCCCGCCACGTTAAGCGGCAATTGAGTTTTATCCGCCCGCAGCGTGATGCTGTAGGACTCCTGTGTCTCTCCAGGACTACCGCCGCCGCCGCCGCAGGCGGTCAGCATGACAGCCAGCACCGGCGCCAAGATACTGGAAATTTTTCGCATTTTCTATCCTATTAAAAATTTAATTTTTATCGAGATGCAGCACGATCTGTAATCACCTTCGGAGTGATAAAAATCAGCATTTCTTGCTTATTTGCCTGTTTTGTTTTCGTCTTGAATAAGTTTCCAACACCCGGCAAATCGCCCAAAAACGGAACCTTTGCTTCAGTATCATCTTCGAAAAGCTCGAAAATACCACCAATCACCACCGTCCCACCATTTTCAACAAGAACCTGCGTCTTAATACGTTTAGTATTGATTGCGCGTACATTATTGAGCACTTCACCAGGACTATCTTTGTTCACATCCAAATCAAGAATTATATTTCCTTCTGGGGTAATTTGCGGCAACACCTCCAGCTTAAGAACAGCCTTCTTAAAAGCAATAATGGTTCCACCATTAGGCGCCGTGACTGGATATGGAAACTCCGTACCTTGTTCAATAGACGCCTTGGTTTGATCAGCAGTCACAACACGGGGGCTGGAAACAATTTTCCCCTTGCCATCCGCTTCCATTGCCGAAATTTCAAGATTCAAAAATCTATTGGCTGCAGAGTTAAATATCGATATCGCGAAACTGGATGGATCGTAACCTCCTTGCGCTTGAGCAGGCAAGTTCACAAAATTTCCTAGCGTATTTACAAGCCCTCCAGCGCCAGAGGTAGATACAGCATTGCTATAACTCGTACCGAAACCGATTCTGTTGCCTCCACCGATTCCATATCCACCATCACCACCTCGATTGGCTCGGAGGTCTGTACCACCTAAACGCACACCGAGTGATCGGCCAAAAGTATCAGATGCCTCAACAATGCGCGCCTCGATCATGACTTGGCGCACAGCCACATCCAGTGTTGCCAGAAGCTGACGCACCTCTTCCAGTTTGCTTGCTGTGTCTGTGACAAACAACTGATTCGTGCGTGGTTCTGCAATTGCACTTCCTCGTTCAGAGAGGAATCTGTTAGACGTTCCACCGGTTGCCCCACCGGCACTGGTAGTCAACTGCGTCACCATATCGACCGCTTTGGCGTAATTCATCTGGAAAGCCTGCGTCCGCAACGGTTCCAGCTTCTGTATCGTAAGTGCAGCTTCAAAGTCTTTTTTCGTCCGATCATCAATTTCGTCTTTGGGCGCTATCCACAAGACACTCCCTGTCTTGCGCATGCCAAGCCCTTTGGCATCCATGATGATTTGCAGCGCTTGATCCCAAGGCACATCCTTCAACCGCAAAGTAAGCGCCCCGGTCACCGTGTCGGAAGTGACAATATTAAAATTCGTGAAGTCAGCAATTACTTGAAGCAGCGAGCGAACTTCAATATTTTGGAAATTTAGCGACAGTTTCTCTCCACTGTACCCCGGGCCTTGTGTCAACTTGCTTAGGTCAACTTTCTTCTGCCGGACCTCGACGACAAACTGCTTGTCACTTTGGTACGCACTATGCTCCCACTCGCCGACGGGTTCAATAACCATCCGAACACGGTCACCTTGTTCGGTGGCCGTTACCATCTGGACGGGTGTTCCAAAGTCGGCCACATCAAGTCGCCGCCTCAATCCCTCAGGCAGGGATGAACGGATAAAATCAACTGTCAGACCTTTTCCAATCTGTCTTAAATCAACGCCAACCTGACTGCTTGACAAGCCTATGACCACGCGACCAGAACCATCTGGCCCACGACGAAAGTCTATATCCTTGATTGGAAGAACATCGGTATTGCTGCCTTCAGAAAAAACCGTCACCTGCGGTGGTTGATTTGCTGCTGAAGCCGCAACAGGCTCAAGTTGAACCAACAGAGCCTTCCCCTGAATTTCAGTCCGATAGGATGTGGCCTGCTTCAGATTCAGAACAACCCGAGACCGACCCGTAGCCTGAACCACATTGATGGATTTCAAATTACCCTGGTTGACTTCGATCTGTGACCGTCCCATTGCATTGGTGGCACCCAGAAAGTCCAGTGCGATTCGCGCAGGTGACTGCGTTGCAAAACCAGTGGGAACAACCGTCAAAGGCTCTGTCAATTCAATCCGAACTACCTCAGCACCTGCCTGCATGGTGCCCGTCACCGCTTCAATGGCAACCTCGGCCCAAGCGATAGTTGACATCAATACACCCACGGTAGCCATAGCTGCTCGGTGAAATATCTTCATCATTGCGACATTCTCTTGTTTCATTTTTTCGCCTCCTCCTGCAGCTCCAGCGATGTGATGCGCTCAATCCAGTCGCCCGTAGGATCCTGAACAATTTCGCGGAGTTGGATTGATGTTTCCGTTATGGCGGTAATGCGCCCGTAGTTCTGCCCCAGGTAGTTACCAAGCTGCACCTGATACAGAAGCTTGTCTACCGTCAACAATGCTGTGGGCTTCCCGTTCTTGTTCATGCTTCCGACCATCGCCATGGCATCCAATGGGAAAGCCTCTAACGGTTCTTTTCGACGCGCCATCTCTGGGGCAATCAAGGCGGCATTGGAGGCAACCTGTGCAGATTCCCGTCGAAGGGCCTGCGTCAGCTTGAGAACATTGAACGGCTCCATCCCCTCTTCCGCAACATAGGGCTGCGGAAGGAACTGCTTGGGTTCAGAAATGGGCGTGATACGCGGCTTGGCCTGCGCCCGCTCGTTGGCCATCCATTGCCTCAACTCATCTTCACCCGAGGAGCCGCAACCCCACATCGACAAAGCGCACAGCATGATCAGAGAAGCCTGCATTGCTTTCATTTCTTGGCTCCTGCCGCTGCTTTGCGTTGCGCCTGCACTTCTTCGCCATCCAGATAGCGGAAGGTGCGTGCAGTGGCATCCATGGAGAGATTACCTCCAAGTTTGTCTTTGTCCTTGGCTGGAACACCGATAGAGATGTCGTTCAGCGTGACGATGCGCGACAGATGAGCAATATCTGCGGCAAAGGCTCCCATGTCATGGTATTTACCCGTCACGCGGACAGCAATCGGTAATTCTGCGTAATACTCACGCACCACAACTTGGCCCGGTCTGAACAACTCAAATTGCAAGCTGCGCCCAAGCCCAGCTTGGTTGATGTCCGAAAGCAATGCCGCCATCTCAGCCTTGCTCGGCAACTGCTTCTCTAGTTGTATCACATACTGCTGAATCTGCTCACGTTGCTTTTTCAGGAGATCAAGACTGACTGCCTTTTGCAACTTGGTCTGGTAGTCCTGACGCAATGTCACTTCCGTGGCACGCTCTGTCTCCAACTCCATTTCGTAGTCCGTCAATTTTGCGAACCACAAGGCAACCGCTACACCCACTGCCAGAAAAATGCACAGCAGGTAGCGCGGTAGCGGAGGCCAAAGAGAAGGATCTTTGGTGTCGAGATTGGTGAACTGGCGCTGCAGTTGAGTCTGCAGGTCTTTCAAGTCAACCTTGGGAGCTTGTTTTTTCGCCATGGCTTACTTTCCCGCAGCGCTCGCTGCATCCAAGGCTTTTTGCACTTCACTGGAACGCATCAACTGAAAACGCAAGTTAAATGCGGAAACACGACGCTGATCGCGCGGTGACAAGGCCACATTGCTCGCCACAATTTCCACCAGTTCAGGCTTGGAAAGCCACGGAGTGTTGTTGGACAAATTGCGCAGCATCTCGGACACGCGCTCATTCGATTGCGCCATGCCCTGCATGGCCACCGTCTGGTTGGTCTGCTTCAATGTGGTGATGTACACACCATCAGGCAACTGTCGCACCAGTTCGCTCAGCAAGTGGACAGGCAGATTGCGATCGGATTGCAGATCTTCCACGGCCTTCTGCCGCGCACGCAAAGCGGCGATTTCCTCTTCAATCGTGGCGATTTCCTTGATCTGGCCCTCCAGCACCTTGATTTCGCTCCGCAGGAACGCGTTCTTGGCTTGCTGATCCTCGATCATCGTCTGGAACCACCAGTAAATGATGCCGGCAATCACCAAGCCCATCAAGGCCGAAACGACCATGGTGGCCTGGAAAGTCTCGCGGCGGCGCTTGCGTGCAGCCTCCCTATGGGGGAGCAGGTTGATAAGAATCACTGCAAAAACCTCCGCATCGCAAGCCCGCAGGATGTCAGGTACGACGGCGCCTCACGCACCATTTTCTTCATGCGAACTGAACTTCCGATTTCCATGCCATCAAATGGATTCACAAGGCTGCAAGGAAAGCCTGTGTGCTGGGTCACCGCCTCTGTCAATCCATGCAGTGGCGCAGACCCCCCCGCCAGCATGATGTGATCAACCCGATTGTGTGGAGTGCTCGTGAAAAAGAACTGCAGTGCTCGGCCGATTTCCTGGGACAGGCTTTCCACAAATGGGCGCAAGACAGTCGATGAATAATCGTCCGGCAGATCGCCGTTCCGCTTTTTGCTCTCTGCCTCTTCGGCAGAAAAACCATACTGGCGAACGATCAGCTGGGTCAACTGCGCGCCACCAAAAGCCTGGTCCCTGTCGTACAACACCTCGTCATTGCGGATCACCTGCATGCTCGTCGTCAAGGCGCCCACTTCGAACAACGCCACCATCGTATCCACCCCCTTGTTGGGCAGGGTTTCAATCAGGCGGCTGGCTGCCAGGCGAGAGGCATGGGACTCGATATCCACGATGGCGGCTTTCAGGCCTGCGGCCTCGGCCAAACCCTGTCGATCTTGTACTTTTTCGCGCCGCGATGCCGCAATCAGCACTTCGACATCGCCGGGTGAATTCTTGCTGGGTCCGATCACGCAAAAATCCAGACTTACCTCATCCAGTGAGAACGGAATGTACTGATTGGCCTCCGACTCCACCTGGACCTCCAGCTCCTGGTCCGTCATTCCGGCAGGCAAGGTAATTTTCTTGGTGATGACGGCCGATGGGGGGAGTGCGAGGGCGACGCTCTTGGTGCGAGTGCCGCTTTTCTTCACCAGCCTTCTCAGGGCTTCCGCCACTTCATCGAATTTTTCGATATTGCCGTCCGTGATCCAGCCGCGCTCCAGAGGCTCGATGGCGCACCGCTCGAGAACCAGGCTACCTGCCTTGTCACGCCCTAGCTCCACCAGCTTCACGCTGGAGGAACTGATGTCGATGCCCAGCAGTGGCGCGGACTGGCGACTGAACAAAGATCCCGCAGAGATCAAGATAGCCCCCTGAAAATTGTCAACCTGACACAACAAAACTTAACATTTCACATGAATGCTATCAGTAAGATACTTCTCCGGCAAAGGGTTTTCCGGCAACAGACCGATTGAACCGTTGTCAGAAGCAGACGTTTGATCCTGCTTTACCAAGCCTCCTCCGCGCCCGCATCATTGCAAGCCGATGCGCTGGCACTCCCATTTTTTGGAACATCGATAAATGCTCTGCCTGATTTTTATAATAGGCAGACTTTTCCATCCGGAGCGATATGCCGCCCCCCAACCCGACCAAGTCCGCAGACACCCCATCGTCTTCCGCCTTCTCCCAACAGCCTGCATGGTTGCGATGGACTCTTCGCATTGCCCTCTGGATGCTCGGCCTCGCTGCGGCTGGAGCCCTCGCCCTGGCGCTGGTGATCGCTGTCGCCTTGGCCATGGCCTACCCGAATCTGCCCGACATTTCGGATCTTGCGGACTACCGCCCCAAACTACCCATGCGGGTTTACTCGGCCGAAGGGGCGTTGCTCGGTGAGTTCGGCGAGGAGCGACGCAATCTGACCCCCATTGGAGAGATCCCCCAGGTCATGAAGGATGCGGTGCTCGCCATTGAAGACACCCGGTTCTTTCAGCACGGCGGTGTGGATTACAAGGGAGTGCTGCGCGCCGGTCTGGCCAATCTCGGGCGAATGAAAAGTCAGGGCGCATCGACGATCACGATGCAGGTCGCGCGCAATGTTTATCTGTCCTCAGAAAAAACATTCACTCGTAAAATTTACGAAATATTACTAACTTTCAAGCTAGAACATTTCCTGACAAAAAATCAGATTCTTGAAATTTACATGAATCAGATTTTTCTCGGAAACCGGGCTTATGGTTTTGCGGCAGCCTCTGAAGCCTATTTTGGCAAGCCCCTGAAATCGGTGACCATTGCTGAAGCTGCCATGCTGGCCGGTTTGCCCAAAGCGCCTTCTGCCTACAACCCCATCAGCAACCCCAAACGCGCCCGTGCGCGCCAACTCCACATCATCGACCGGATGGAGGAAAACCACTTCATCACCGCGGAAGAAGCCGCTACCGCGCGCAAGGAAGAACTCAAGATCCGCACCGGAACCGACAACACCCGGGTTCACGCCGAATATGTGGCAGAAATGGCCCGCCAGCTGATTTTTGCCCAGTACGGCAGTGATGCCTACACCCGGGGACTCAATGTCTACACCACCATCAATGCCGGCGAGCAAGAAGCCGCCTACCGAGCCTTGCGCCGGGGCATCATGGACTACGAGCGCAGGCAACATTACCGGGGGCCCGAAAAATTTGTCACGCTGCCGGGGAATCCGCAGGAGCTGGAAGAAACCATCGATGACATCCTGGCAGACCATCCGGACAATGGTGATGTTCTCTCTGCCATGGTGCTGGAGGCATCGGCCCGCAAGATCGTGGCCATGCGGCCCAACGGTGACAGTATCGAGATTACGGGAGACGGTCTCAAGCCCGTGCAATCAGGGCTGAGCGACAAAGCGCCACCCAATATCAAGATCCGCCGTGGCGCTGTGATCCGGATCTCCAAGACGACAAAGGGCCCCTGGGAAGCGACCCAGCTTCCAGAGGTGGAAGGTGCTTTTGTGGCGATTGATCCACGCTCGGGGGCTATAAAGGCACTGGTGGGCGGTTTCGACTTTGACAAGAACAAGTTCAACCATGCCACCCAGGCATGGCGCCAGCCTGGCTCGAGCTACAAGCCGTTCATCTATTCGGCGGCACTGGAGAAAGGCTTCACGCCCGCTACGGTGATCAACGATGCCCCTCTGTTCTTCGATGCCGGTGTGACAGGCGGCAAGCCATGGGAGCCGAAAAACTACGACGGCAAATTTGATGGACCCATAACCATGCGCTCGGCGCTCGCCCGCTCGAAAAACATGGTGTCGATCCGTATTCTGCAGGCCGTTGGCCCCCGCAATGGTCAGGAATGGGGAACGCGATTTGGCTTCGAGGCAGAGAAGCATCCGGCCTATCTCACCATGGCCCTGGGCGCGGGATCCGTCACGCCCATCCAGCTGGCGGTCGGCTATTCCGTCTTTGCCAACGGGGGATATCGCGTGGATCCCTGGCTGATCACACGCGTGACAGACCACAAGGGCCGGGTTCTGTCCGAAATGCAGACCCCTGCCACCGAAGATCATGAGCGGGTGATTGACGCGCGCAATGCTTTCATCATGAACAGCCTGCTGCAGGAAATCACCCGATCCGGAACGGCCGCACGCGCGCAAGCCACACTCAAGCGCCCCGACCTGTATGGCAAGACAGGGACTACCAATGACTCGTGGGATGCTTGGTTTGCCGGTTTTCAGCCCACGATTGCGGCGGTCACCTGGATCGGCTACGACACGCCGCGCAACCTGGGCAGCCGGGAAACGGGTGGAGGGCTGAGCCTGCCCGTCTGGATCAGCTTCATGGAACAGGCCCTGAAGGGTGTCCCCGTCATGGAACAGACCGTGCCTCCCGGTGTGGTCAATGTGGGAGGCGAGTGGTTTTATGAAGAGTACGCCCGCAACGCCGGGGTTGCCAACCTTGGCATGGAGGCGGCTGCCGGAGCCGCTCCAGGTGGCGAGGGTCCTGCGCCAGAGGAGCGAACGCGTATTCTCGATCTGTTCCGCAACTGAGCGCCGTCGCTGGCGCCCAAACTGCCTCAGGAAGAAAAACGCAGCGGCATCCCCGACTGCACCGAAGCATCCCTGCTAAGGTTGGCAAAGAACTCTCCACCACCTTTCGTGTCCTGCCACTGGCCTGCATCAAAACGGTAGTGGTAGCCCCCCGAGCGAGCTGCCATCCAGATCTCGTGCAGGGGTTTTTGCAGATTGATGACGATCTGGCTCCGGTTGCCGAACGTCAGCGTGATCATTCCGCCCGTGCGCTGGCTATCGACATCGGCGTCCGTTTCGTCGTTGATCCGATCGCAGCATTGCTCCACGGCGAGCAGCAATTGCTCGGCACGGTCCATGAATTCAAGGTCGGTCATTACAATTTCGATATGTTGAGAGCGTCCCAAATTCTAGTCAGTACCATCATCCTTGCTGCCAGCGTGGCGGGCCTGAGCGCCTGCGGCCAGCGCGGCCCGCTGTATCTGCCCACGGAACCCGCGTCGGCGCAGCGTGCCACGCTGCCCCAGACGCTGACACCCATCCCATCCCAGGCGCCGTCCCGGTCCGCCCCCGCCTCCTCTGCCACGCCATGACATCCACCGCACTGCCCGGCCATCCCCATATTGCCTACCGCCACAACGAATTGTTCGTTGAAGACGTGCGCGTGAGTGACCTCGCCCAGGCACATGGCACACCGCTGTTCGTCTATTCCACGGCCTCGATGCGCGAGGCACTGGCGGCCTACCAGCGCGGTTTCGCCGGACGCAAGCTCCATATCTGCTACGCCATGAAGGCCAACTCCTCGCTGGCCATGCTGCAGTTCTTTGCCCGCCAAGGTTGCGGGTTCGACATCGTCTCCGGCGGTGAACTGGAACGCGTTCTGGCCGCAGGCGGAGACCCGGCCAAGGTGATCTTCTCCGGCGTGGGCAAAACACGCGCCGAAATGCGCCAGGCACTGCAGGCGGGCATTCTGTGCTTCAACGTCGAAAGCGAAGCCGAACTGGAGGTGCTCAGCGAAGTCGCCACCGCGGCAGGGCGGACGGCCCCGGTCAGCATCCGCGTGAACCCGAACGTCGATCCCAAGACGCACCCTTACATCTCCACCGGGCTCAAGGGCAACAAGTTTGGCGTGGCGCACGAACGCACGCTGGCCGCCTACCAGCGCGCGGCCGCGCTGCCCGGGCTGCGCGTGGTGGGCATCGACTTTCACATCGGCTCGCAAATCACCGAAGCCACTCCTTACCTTGATGCCACTGATCGCCTGCTGGACCTGGTAGAGGCCATCGAAGCTGCGGGCATTCCGATCCACCACATCGACTTTGGGGGCGGCCTGGGCATCAACTACAACGGCGACACCCCGCCGGCCGCCGATGCCCTGTGGCAGCAACTCCTGGCCAAGATCGACGCCCGGGGTTTTGGCGACCGGCAGTTCATGATCGAGCCTGGCCGCTCGCTTGTGGGCAACGCCGGCCTGTGCGTCACCGAGGTGCTCTACCTCAAGCCCGGCGAGGAAAAGAACTTCTGCATCGTCGATGCCGCCATGAACGACCTGCCCCGGCCCGCCATGTACCAGGCCTTCCACGCCATCGTGCCGCTGCAGGCACCCACCGGAGTGGCTGCGGCGGTGTATGACGTCGTCGGCCCGGTGTGTGAAAGCGGCGACTGGATTGGCCGGGACCGCAGCCTGGCCGTGCAGCCCGGCGACCGCCTCGCGGTGCTGTCGGCGGGTGCCTACTGCATGTCGATGTCGAGCAACTACAACACGCGGGGCCGTGCGGCCGAAATCCTGGTGGACGGCGCATTGGCCCACCTCATCCGCACCCGTGAAACTGCGCAGGATACCTTTCGGCAAGAAATTTTATTGCCCTGATTGGCCTCTAGCACTTATCCAGAAAGCGTCTACAGCTATACTAGTTATAGCAATCAATGTATACCAGACGCTTGGACAGGTGTCGGCGCCTTGTAGCGCTGCTGCCGATGGTGCCAGACGCGCCAGACCAGCAAGGCTGCCAGCAGGGCCGCATACACCGCCACCTCGGCAAAGTCGTTCTTGCCGGCGCGCATCCAGTAGAAATGCAGCACCGCCAGCCCGGCGATGGCGTACACCGCCCGGTGCAGCATGCGCCAGCGGGCAGCGCCCAGCCAGCGAATCGCCCGGTTGAACGAGGTGGCCGCCAGCACCAGCAGCACCAGGCCCGTCAGCATGCCCACCAGAATGAAGGGCCGCTTGGCGATGTCGCGCGCGATTTCGGCGCCGTCCAGGCCCATGTCGAACCACGCGTAGGCCAAAAGGTGCAGCACGGCATAGAAAAACACGAACAGCCCCAGCATGCGGCGAAAGCGCGCCAGGGCGGGTGTGCCCGTCACGACCCGCAGGGGCGTCACGGCCAGCACCAGGCACAGCATACGCAGCGTCCACTCGCCCAGAGAACGGATCAAGGCCTCGGCCGGGTTGGCGCCCAACTGATCGGTGGCGGCGGCCAGGACGAGCCACATCAGAGGCAGCAACGCCAGCCCGAAGATCACGGGTTTGGCGGCGGGGTGCATCAGCAGCTTGTTCATGGTGGAGGCCCGCAGCAGGTGTTGCGGACAGGGGTCAGAAAAGCTTTTTCAGGTCCATTCCGGCATAGAGCTGCCCGACCTGGGCCTCATAGCCGTTGAACATCAGTGACTTGCGCTTTTTGGCGAACAGGCCGTCCTCGCCAATGCGCCGCTCGGTGGCCTGGCTCCAGCGCGGATGGTCGACCATCGGGTTCACGTTGGAATAGAAACCGTATTCCTGCGGCGCCGCCTTGTTCCAGGCGGTGGCGGGCTCCTTCTCGGTGAAGCGGATCTTCACGATGCTCTTGGCACTCTTGAAGCCATACTTCCACGGCACCACCAGGCGCACCGGGGCGCCATTCTGGTTCGGCAGCAACTCGCCGTACATGCCAAACGCCAGCAGCGTCAGCGGGTGCATGGCCTCATCGAGTCGCAGGCCCTCTACATACGGCCAGTCAAGCACGCGCGAACCCAGGCCGGGCATGCGCGCCTTGTCGGCCAGCGTGACAAATTCCACATACTTCGCGCTGCCCAGTGGCTCGACGCGCCGGATCAGTTCAGCCAGCGAGTACCCGACCCACGGGATTACCATCGACCAGCCCTCCACGCAGCGCATGCGGTAGATGCGCTCTTCCTGCGCGCTGAGCCTGAGCAGGTCTTCGATGCCGTGCTTGCCCGGCTTTTTCACCAGCCCTTCGACTTCGACCGTCCAGGGCGTGGTCTTGAGCGTGTGGGCATTGCGGGCGGGGTCGGCCTTGTCGGTGCCGAACTCGTAGAAATTGTTGTAGGTGCTGGCGTCCTGGTAGCTGGTGGGCTTCTCCAGCGACATGGCCCCTGCCACGGCCGAGGCACCGCCGGGCAGTGCCGCCAGCTTGCCGGGGCGCGTTGCCTCGGCCAGGGCTTCGCGTCCAGCCCAGGCAGCCAGCGTGGCCCCGGCAGCGCCAGCCGCCCACAGGCGCAGCAACTCGCGGCGTTCTTCGTACACCGCGCGGGGCGTTATTTCAGATGCAATGGGATGCTGGAACTCCCGATGGCAGGAAGGGATGGGCATGGAAGATCTCCTGTCAGGGCGAACATGTCGCTACAGAGGTAGAGCGGAACCACAATGATTTCGTTCCAGCCCCGCCGCAGGTTACACCGGCGGCAAAAATACCGCCGCCCCGGCCGCGGGTGACCCCGCAGGACTAGGAGTCTGTCGGACTTGGAGCGTCGAAAGCGAAAATCGGCCCCAGGGAGGACAGTCTTTGCCGGATTTGCAGCCTCATAGCCCGGCTATGGGGCAATAAGACGGTAAAAAATGGACCGCTGCGGTCGTTTTGCAGCCGACGTCTTCCAGGTCCGACAGACTCCTAGAGGTTGCCGTAGCTGTGCAGGCCGCTCAGGAACATGTTGACCCCGAGGAAAGCAAAGGTGGTCACCACCAGCCCGACCAGCGCCCACCAGGCCGACACCGTGCCGCGCAGCCCCTTCATCAGGCGCATGTGCAGCCAGGCGGCGTAGTTGAGCCAGACGATCAACGCCCAGGTTTCCTTCGGGTCCCAGCTCCAGTAGCCGCCCCATGCCTCGGCCGCCCAGAGCGCACCCAGCACCGTGGCGATGGTGAAGAAGGCGAAGCCCACGGCGATCGACTTGTACATCACATCGTCGAGCACCTCGAACGACGGCAGCCGCTCGCCAATGCGCTTGCGGCCCTTCAGGATGCCGCCGACGATCAGCGCCGAAAGTCCGAAATACACCATCCAGTAGCTGCTGCCCGCTTCGGTCGAGCCCTGGCGAAACACCAGCGGCTCGAAGCACAGCACCACGCCCAGCAGCCACAGTGGCGCCAGCTTGTACCAGCGCGTTTCGGTCGCCTGCTGCTTGATCAGATACGCAAAGGCCACCATCGCCGCGAGTGCAAAGGTGCCGTAACCGATGAAGTTGGCCGGAACATGCAGCTTCATCCACCAGCTTTGCAGCGCAGGCACCAGGGGCTGGATCTCGTGCGCCCCGCGCACCACCGTGTACCAAAGCAGGAAACCCACCGCCGCGCTGACCACCAGCATCACAAAGCCGCCCAGGGCGCGTGTGCCGTACTGCTGCTCATAGTAAAGATAGAACAGCGCGGTCATCCAGCAGAACATCACGAACACTTCGTAGAGGTTGCTCACTGGAATGTGACCGACATCGGGGCCCAGCAGGTAGCTCTCGTACCAGCGCACCATGGTGCCGATCAGGGCCATGGCCACGGCCACCCAGGCCAGTCGCGAGCCGAGCAGCGACATGGTGGTGCCTTCGCCACGCGAGAACATGCCGATCCAGTAGAACAACGTGCTCATGAAAAAGATCACGCTCATCCAGAGGATGGCCGACTGGCTCGACAGGAAATACTTGAGACCAAACACCGCCTCGGCGCGCTCCAGGCTGCCCACGCCGTCCTGCTGGTACAACCCGATGGCCATCAGCGCCAGCGCGGCCACCACCAGCATCAGGATGCGCAGCGGACGCCAGAACCACCCGAGCCAGACCATGACCGGAATGGCGCCGAGCAAGATGCCTTTTTCGTACCCGTCCATGTACGCCGCGTAGCGCTGCAGCGCAAACAGGCCACCCACGATGACGATGGCGGCAAACAGCCAGTCCAGCCAGTTGCGGCGGGAGAAATACCCCTCGTTGAGGGTCACCGTGGTCGTGGTGGCGGTGTTCATGCAGGGTCTCCGTGGCGGGGCGACGGCGCCACCCCAATGAGTTTTTCGGTGAGCTGGGCGAATTCCCGGTCACCGTCCATCGTCTTGCGGTTGGTGGACAGCGCCATGGTGGCGTGCGTGGCGCCATCGCGCGGTGCCAGCCACACCCAGATGCGGCGCTCGCGGATGTAGAGCATGGCAAAAATGCCCAAAATCAGCAAGGCACAGCCGAGATAGACGATGTTCTTGCCAGGCGCACGCGCGACCTCGAAGACGCTGGCCTGCACCTGCTTGAAGTCCTGCAGCTCGAACGCCAGCGGGGCAGGGTAAATCTGCGCATCGCTCAGCGACAGGACCGCCTGCGTCATGAACGCCAGCGTCTGGTCATTGGATTCAAGGGGCTTGAGCCCGGCGCGCTCGCGCGTGAGCTGGGCCAGCTCGAACAGCGTGCCATTGAGAATCCGCACCAGCACCTCGCTCGCGCGGTTGCGCTCCGCCTCGGGCACGTTCTTTTCCATGAACTGCGAGATGGCGGGCAGGCCACCGATGTACTCACCATTTTCACCCGGCCCTCCGGCATACAGCGTCAGAGCTCGGGCGGCAGACTGCGCCAGCTGCTCGGCGATGTCCTTGCGGCTGCTGTCCACGGCCAGGGCGGTATAGCGGCGCACGGCCTCCTCGCGGGCGACCGGGTCCTGCAGCGCCAGGCGCATGCGCAGGAAGCCCTGGATGCTGCCCTGGTCATCGGCGGGCACGCGCAGGTAGCGGAACGGCTCGGCCGGGTTCTCACGTACCCCCAGCAGGAAGAGCCCGGGCCCGCCGTCGCCCATGTCGATGGGCAGCATGTAATTGTGGTACTCACGCGCCTGGCCTGCCGCGTCGCGCAGCTTGTAGCCGATGCTCGGACCCACATTGCGCAGGTCCTTGTTCTTCACCGTTTTGTTGGCCGCACCCATGCGCGAACCGATCGACTCGCGCAGATCGACCTTGCGCACATCGGCCCCCGACGTGTCGCCGCCTTCGTTGAAATTCTCGACATTGATGGTGCGCAGCGACACCAGTTCCAGTGACAGCGCTTCGCCGCCCACATCCTTCAAAGGTTGCGAACTGCTGCCGATCACTCCCTGCACCTCGAACGGCTCCAGCCCGGGCGCCATGGGCAGCGCACGCAAGGTCACGGCCGAGCCGCCGTCGTCGAAGCCGGACTGGTAAATCTCGATACCCTTGAAGTTGGCTGGGTGGTTGACCTCGATGCGCCGCTCTGTCTTTTCGCCCGTGGCCTTGTCGTGAATGACCACTTCGCTGGCGAACAGCTTGGGCATGCCCGAGGGGTAGTGCTCGATGATGAATTTTTTCAGCTCCAGCGAAAACGGCAGTTCCTGGATCAGGATGCCATCGGACTGGCTCAGGATGGCCGTGCTCGATTGCGTGCCCTCACTCACCAGCAGGTTGCCCCGGAACGTCGGGTTGCTGGCGCTCAGGCGGTGCTCGGGGCGCACGTCGGCAATCATGCCTCCGCCCGCAAAGGTGGATTTGCCGTTGAGCCACATCTGTGCGCGCACGATCAGGTCGCCGTCGAGCAGCCCCCCGATGCACACCAGCACGATGGCGCTGTGTGCGGCGATGTAGCCGATCTTGTTGGCCGCGCCCGCCTTGGCGGCCACCATCCAGCCCGTGCCAGGGCCGGCAGCGGTGTCGCGCTGCTGGAGCTTGACCTTCCAGCCGCCACCCACGAGCATCTGGCCGATGCGCTGGGCCTCGGTGGCGGCGTCCTGCGCCAGCGTGGCCTGGGCCTTGTGGTGGAAGGCGCGCAGGTTCTGCTCGCGGATATTCTCTTTGTAGGTGCGCAAATCCACCAGGATCTTGGGCGTGTTGCGCGTGATGCACAGCGAGGTGCTGATGACCAGAAACGCCAGGATCACCAGGAACCACCAGGCGCTGTAGACCGCGTTGAGCTGTAGCGTGGCGAACAGTTCGGCCCAGAACGGCCCGAACTGGTTCACGTAGTTGATGCTCGGCTCGTGCTGCTTGAGCACAGTGCCGATCACCGAGGCGATGCAGATCACCGTCAGCAGCGCGATGGCAAAGCGCATGGACGACAGCAACTCGATGCCCGTGCGCAGCGCCTGCGAGCCGGTGCGGATGCGCACGCCGTGGGTGGTTTCAGACATGGAAGAGAAGTATGCAGCGCCGAAAGAAAAAGGGCGGGCCATCCTGAGGATGGGCCCGCCCGCTTTGGGGTTTGTTTTTGGCGGTTGGTTCCGTGCGCTGGCGGTTATTCGCCAGGCGCAGCGCGAAACATTCAGCGCAGGCCGGCGATGTAGTCCGACACGGCGCGGATTTCGCGGTCGTTCAGCTTGGCGGCCACGCCCGTCATCTGGACATTGTTGTTGCGCGTGCCGTCACGGAAAGCCTTGAGCTGCAGCTCGGTATAGACCGCATGCTGGCCCGACAGGCGGGGATACTGCGAAGGAATGCCGGCACCGTTGGGGCTGTGGCAACCCGCGCAGGCGGCAATGTTGCGGTCGGCAATGCCGCCACGGTAGATGCGCTCACCCAGGGCGACCAGCGCCTTGTCCTTGGCCGCACCTTCCTTGGAGGGCTGGGAAGCGAGCCAGGCGGACACGTTCTTCATGTCTTCGTCCGACAGCATGGAGGCAAAGCCCTGCATGACGGCGCTGGCGCGTTTGCCGGACTTGAACTCCTGCAGTTGCTTGACGAGGTATTCAGGGTGTTGCTGCGCCAGCTTGGGGTTCTCGGCGATGCTCGAATTGCCGTCAGCGGCATGGCAGGCCACGCAGACCGTGGAATAGCTGGCTTCGCCCTTGGCGAGGTCGGCCTTGGCCGGAGCGGCGGCGCCTGCAGAGAAAGCCGGGAAAGCGGGAGCTGCCAGCACGGCAGCCATGAGCAAGGAGGCGAGCAACTTCATATCGAGGGACTTGTTGGTGGTGGCGCTAAACCGTGCGATTCTACAATGAGGCTCCAACGCATCCAATCAACCCATGAATCCCTCCGTTCCCGCGCCAGATGCTGGCCCCGTTTCGCCCGCAGCCGATGCCCGGGCCGCCGTGGGCTGGATGCACACCGCACGCTTTCTGACCACCGCCGCGCAACTGAACCAGCTGCCCCCGGTGGAGGTGCCCGAGATTGCCTTCGTCGGCCGCTCCAACGCCGGCAAGTCCTCGTGCATCAATGCACTGACGCAGCAGAAGCAGCTGGCCTTTGCCTCCAAGAAACCGGGGCGCACGCAGCACATCAACCTGTTCTCGCTCGGCCGCCAGGGCCAGACAGACGCGGTGCTGGCCGATCTGCCCGGCTACGGCTACGCCGCCGTCTCGCGCACCGACAAGCAGCGCTGGCAGCGGGTGATGGTGAATTACCTCGTCAGCCGCACCAGCCTGACCGGCATCGTTCTGCTGTGCGACCCCCGCCTGGGCCTGACCGGGCTGGACGAAGCCTTGCTCGAAGTGGTGCGCCCGCGCGTCGAAGAAGGACTGAAGTTCCTCATCCTGCTGACCAAGGCCGACAAGCTCACCCGCGCCGAGCAGGCCAAGGCGCTGTCCATTGGGCGACTGCAGGCGGGCGGCGGCGAGGTGAAGATGTTCTCCGCGCTCAAGAAACAGGGCGTGGACGAAACCGCGCTGCTGCTCTGGCAGTGGGCCCACCCGGCGACGGACGCCGCCGCACCACCGGCCCCCGCCGAGCCCGAAGAGGCCGACGCCCCCGACCACGGGGACTAAAGGCCTGGCGCCGGGCAGCGGCGGTTTCATTTTCAGAAAAAATGGCTTCAGGCGCTTATATAGAAAGCGTCAGTAGCTTCACTTTCGATAGCAAAATGATCGCCAGCACCGACATCCCCCTGCCGCACGGCACCACCCTGCACTGCCGTGTGAGCGGCGAACGCGGGCGCCCCGTGCTGCTGTTTCTGCACGGCTTCCCCGAAGGTGCCTTCATCTGGGACGGCCTGCTGGAACATTTTTCACAGCCCGCACACGGCGGCTACCGCTGCGTGGCGCCCTATCTGCGCGGCTTCGGTGCGTCCAGCAGCCCGGAAGAGGTGTCGGCCTACCGCCCTAAATTCCTGGTGCAGGACCTCGCGGCGCTGATCGCCGCTGAATGCGGTGACGGAGCACCGCTCGAATGCCTGGTGGCGCACGACTGGGGCGGCGCCGTGGCCTGGAACCTGGCCAACCAGCACCCCGAGTTGCTGCGCCGCCTGGCCATCGTCAACTCGCCGCATCCGGGCGCCTTTCTGCGCGAGTTGCAACACAACGCTGTGCAGCAGGCCGCCAGCCAGTACATGCACTTCCTGTGCCGCCCCGACGCTGAGGCGCTGCTGGCCGAGGACGACTTCCGCCGCCTGTTCGCTTTCTTCGACGCCCCCGACGGCACACCGCCGGCCTGGCTGACCGGTGATGTGCGCCAGCAATACCGCGCGCTGTGGCAGCAGGGCCTCACCGGTGCCTGCAACTACTACCGCGCCAGCCCGCTGCGCCCGCCGCGAGAAGGCGACCCCGGAGCCGCCGCCGTGACCCTGCCCGAGTCCATGCTGACGGTGAGCGTGCCGACACTGGTGCTCTGGGGCCTGGAGGATCCGGCCCTGCTGCCCTGCCTGCTCGACGGCCTGCCGGGCTGGGTGCCGCGCCTGCAACTGCAGCGCGTGGAAGGCGCCTCGCACTGGCTGGTACACGAAATGCCCGAGCGGCTGGTGCAGGCGCTCAGCGCCTTTTTGCTATCCCATCAATAGCTGCTGGCGCTTTTCCTGTAAGCGCCAGAGCCGGATTTCACTGGTAAACCGATGGCTCACCTTCGGGTCGCGTCTTGAACCGCTTGTGTACCCAGTAATACTGGCCGGGCATGCCGTCAATGGCGTGCTGCAGTTCGCGGTTCATCCGCGCCGTGTCGGCTTCCACGTCATCGGTCGGGAAGTGCTCCCATGCCGGCGTGATCTCGGCCACATACCCTGTGGGTGTCATGCGCGTGTACATGCCCACCACCTTGGCACGGCCCAGCCGGGCAAAGCGCGACAGCGACGGCACCGTGGCTGTGGGCACGCCGTAGAAAGGCACAAAAATCGACTCCCCCGGGCCGAAATCCATGTCGGACAGCAGGTACAGCAGCCCGCCCTTACGCAGGTTGGAGATGATGGGTTTGACCCCGTCGGCCCGGTTGAGCATGCGGACATCGCCAAATCGCTGGCGTCCCGCCATGAACCAGGCATCCACCGCCGGGTCGGGGTGGGTGGAGAAAATGGAGGTGAACGCCCGCGTGGTGCGCAAGGGCAACGCCAGGCCGCCCGCATCCATGCCGTAGAAATGCGGCGCGAAGATGATGGTGGGCGTATCGCCTTCCAGTTCCTGCAGCGCGCCCTGCAATTGCACCCGCTGCAGCACCACATCGCGCGGCGCCGCCCACAGCCAGCCGCGGTCCAGCCAGGTCTGACAGAACACCACGAAGGTCTCGCGCGCCCAGGCCCGGCGTTGCTCGGGCGTGGCCTGCGGAAAGCACAGCTCCAGGTTGCGCAGCGCGACCTTGCGGCGCGGCGCAGCGAGCACGAACAGCACCTGGCCGATCCCCCAGCCCATGGCGCGCAGCACCGGCAACGGCAGGCGCGCAAGCACCTGCTGCATGAACCACACCCCCAGACGAGCGGTCATACGGCACCTCCGGCGGACACCTCAACACGCGGCTGCTTGTAACGCGCATAGCCCCACAGGTATTGCTGCGGGCACTGGCGGATGACATGTTCCATGGCCCGGTTGATCTGCAGCACTGCGGCGTCCAGTGCGTCTCCCAAGGGCTCCGGCATCGGCTCCAGGTGAACCACGTAGCCCCTTCCCCACGACAGTCGCTCGGCGCGCACCAGCAGGACCGTGGCCCCGGTCTGCTGCGCCAGGCGCACGGCCAGGGTCATGGTGTAGGCATCGCGGCCAAAAAACGGCGCCCACAGGCCCTGCCCTTCGGGCGGCACCTGGTCGGGCAGCAGGCCCACGGCCTCGCCCCGCCGCAGTGCCTTGATCATCTGGCGCACACCGGCCAGGTTGGTCGGCACCGCCGTCATGCCGGGGCGGTTGCGCGCGGTTTCCATCACCTTGGCCAGCCAGGGCTGGCGTGCGGGACGGTACAGCACGGTGATCGTGCCATGCGTGGCACTCCAGCGCTGCGCCACGGCCTGCGCCGACAACTCGAAGCACCCCAGGTGCGGCGTGAGAAACACGATGCCGCGCCCGGCCGCATAGGCCTGCTCCACACAGGCCCCACCCACCAGCCTGTAGGGCGGCGTCGCACCCAGCCACAGGCGTGGCAACTCCGCCACCATGCGCCCGGCATGGGCCACGGCAGCGCGCACCTGCGCGAAGCGGTAACCCGCCAGCGCGGCGTTCTCAAGAAAGCGGCGGCGGTACACAGGCGAACCCAGGAAAGCCGCCCAGCCCATGGCCGCGCCCAGGGCGTGCAGCAACCACAGCGGAAGGATGGAGAAAAACCGGAACACGAAAGGCATTAAAATGGACGGGTCGCTGAGTTAAATGAGCAACTTGCAGGGCGACGGTAAATAAATCTGCTAAAGCGTTCGCCAAAGCTCCCAAGGCTTCGGGCAACGCCCAAAAATGCCGGAACACAGGAGTTTATTCAAATGGCGAACGACTTTCTCTTCACATCGGAATCCGTATCCGAAGGCCACCCCGACAAGGTGGCGGATCAGATTTCCGATGCGATCCTTGACGCGATCTTCACACAGGACCCGCGCTCCCGCGTCGCCGCCGAAACGCTGACCAACACCGGCCTGGTCGTTCTGGCTGGCGAGATCACCACCAACGCCCACGTGGATTACATCCAGGTGGCACGCGACACCATCAAGCGCATCGGCTACGACAACACCGAATACGGTATCGACTACAAGGGTTGTGCGGTGCTTGTGGCCTACGACAAGCAGAGCAACGACATTGCCCAGGGCGTGGACCACGCGAGCGACGACCACCTCAACACCGGCGCCGGCGACCAGGGCCTGATGTTCGGCTACGCCTGCGACGAAACGCCCGAACTGATGCCTGCGCCCATCTATTACGCGCACCGCCTGGTCGAGCGCCAGGCGCAGCTGCGCAAGGACGGGCGCCTGCCCTTCCTGCGCCCCGACGCCAAGAGCCAGGTGACCATGCGCTATGTGGACGGCAAGCCGCACAGCATCGACACGGTGGTGCTGTCCACCCAGCACAGCCCCGACCAGAGCGAAACACAAACCAAGATGAAGGCCAGCTTCATCGAGGCCGTGATCGAGGAAATCATCAAGCCCGTGCTGCCCAAGGAGTGGCTGCAGGACACCACCTACCTCATCAACCCCACGGGCCGCTTCGTCATCGGCGGCCCGCAGGGCGACTGCGGGCTGACGGGCCGCAAGATCATCGTGGACACCTATGGCGGCGCCTGCCCGCACGGCGGTGGCGCCTTCAGCGGCAAAGACCCGACCAAGGTGGACCGCTCGGCCGCCTACGCCGCGCGCTACGTGGCCAAGAACATCGTGGCGGCCGGCCTGGCACGCCAGTGCCAGATCCAGGTGGCCTACGCCATCGGTGTGGCGCACCCGATGAACATCACGGTCTACACCGAAGGCACGGGCGTGATTCCCGACTCCGAGATCGCCAAGCTGGTGGCTGCGGAGTTCGACCTGCGCCCCAAGGGCATCATCCAGATGCTCGACCTGCTGCGCCCGATCTACACCAAGACCGCCGCCTACGGCCACTTCGGCCGCGAAGAACCCGAATTCACCTGGGAACGTACGGACAAGGCTGCTGCACTGCGTGCTGCAGCCGGGCTGTAAGCCCGCCGCGCTTGCGCGGTGTCGGAACGTGGGCGAAGTTCATATCGCGCAAGCGATGTGAACGCAGACCAAAAGACAGACAAGGGGGCTTCGCTGCGCACAGCGTGGTGTCCGCCCCAAAGAGCCGCAGCGCACACGCGTTGCGGCTTTTCTTTTGGCGCCCCTCGCTTCCCGAGTGCGGGGCGCTCTCCTACACCCACCACGCTCCCGCGCTGACGGACGTGTGGCCAGCCTCCCGGTATCGTTCCTGCATACGACAAGGAGCCGCCACCATGCTGAAGTACGCCATCATTTTTGCCCTGATCTCGCTGGTCGCTGGAGCCCTGGGCTTCAGCGGTGTTGCTGCAGGCGCAGCGGGCATTGCCAAGCTGCTGTTTGTGGTGTTCCTGGTGATCGCGGTGGTGTTTGTTGTGCTGGCGGTCATCGGGGTGGGCGCTGCGCGCAAGGCACTCAAGTAGGCCAGCCCTCCGTCACGCCCCCTCTACCCCGGAGAACCCCATGACCCGCACCATCTTTGAAGCCCTGCGCGAAAGCCATGAGCGCCAGCGTGCGCTGTACAGCGCACTGACCGAAACCAGCGGCGATACGCCCGAGCGGCGCGAGCTGTTTGATCAGTTCAAAACCGAACTCGCCGCCCATGCACTGGCCGAAGACCGCCATTTCTATGTGCCACTGATGGCACTGGATGCCGGCATGGACCTGTCACGCCATGCCATTGCCGAGCACCACGAAATAGACGAGATGGTGGAAGAGCTGGAGGAGACCGAGTCCTCCAGCCCGGCCTGGCTGCCACAGGCCCGCAAGCTGGCCGAAAAGGTGGAACACCACTTGCAGGAAGAAGAACACCGCTTCTTCCAGATGGCGGGAAAGCTGCTGACCGAAAAGCAGAAAACCACACTGGCCGCCAGTTACCAGACAGACTACGACGAGGCCAAGGCCACGACGGTCTGAGCTTCGTCAAACCACTCCCTGCCCCGTCAGGCGGCCTCCTGCGCTTGCACCACGCAGTTGCGCCCCTGCGACTTGGCCACGTACAGCGCCGTATCCGCGCGCTTGATGAGCGCGTGGCTGTCCTCCTTGTGATCCCAGGTGGCTACGCCAAAGCTGGCGCTGACATGGCCCACCGCGTCGAACGGCACCCCGGCGATGCGCGCGCGCACCGCCTCGGCCATGGCCATGGCGGCGTCCACCGGCGTTTCCTTGAGCAGGAGGATGAACTCCTCGCCCCCAAAACGCGCCGCGCAGTCGGACGAACGCAGCAGCTCGCGCACGCGCAGCGCCGTGCTCTTGAGCACCACATCCCCCGAGTCATGCCCAAAGGTGTCGTTGATGCGCTTGAAGAAGTCGATGTCGAACATCACGACCGACAGACTGCCCTTCTTGATGCGGGCCTCGGCCATCTCGGCCTCCAGCCTTTCAAAGAAACGCCGCCGATTGACCAGGTCGGTCAGAAAATCCTTGGTGGCCAGGTCTTCGAGCTTGCGGTTGAGCCGCGCCATGGGCTCGATCACCAGGGACGACAACGACAGATTGAGCACGACAAACAGCGCCGCAAAGCTGCCCACCAGCGCGGTCATGACGGTATTGAAGGTCTGACGCGCCTTCTCCAGCGGAAAGTACATCGGCACTTTCACCACCTGGATGCCCACGGTTTCGTTCATGCTCCAGCCAAAACCGTTCTGGTCGCCGTACACCTTGAGCATGGTGGGAGGCGCCACCTGCGGCGTGCTGTGGCACGCCAGGCACTGGGTCTGCCGGATGGTGATGGGACGGGCCACATACAGGGCGCGGTGCATGCCCTCGCCCACCTCGCCGGTCACCTCCTTCTTGAGGTCAGCCCGGCCTTCGCGGAAGTCGCTGATGATGCGTTCTTCCCACTCATTGGCGCGGTCGCGCAGGTTGGTCGGGTTGAGCACCGCCTCCTTGTACTCGTAGCCCGGAAACCGGTTCTGCAGGCGCCGCAGCGTCTCGGTCGCAGCATAGGCGGGCACCGTCTGTGGCAGAAACTTCTCGGCCAGCGTCACGTCCAGGTGCGGCTTGACAAGTTCGGTGGTGTAGTCCCGAATCGCCATGGCCGCGTGCATCATGATCTGCGAGTTGTGCTGCACCTCCTCGATCGCCGACTGCTGCAGGAAGCGGTGTACATAAAGCCCCGCACCGACCGCTGCCGCGAAGACAACGGCCGCCAGCACCAGATTGAATTTGAGCCGCAAAGACATGAATCTCCCTCAGACGGCCGCGCCGGGCCGGCATGTTGTTGGCGATGCGGCGGCGGCCGTACCCGCTCAGCCTGCGCGCGCTCGTTGTGCTCGGAACACAAAGTGTGCGTTTTTGCCAGATTTCAGGGCAGCGGTCCAATGTTTTGTGCGCCGTGCGGTCCCTGCCTGTCCCGCACGCCGTCGGCCCCCTGCCACCTTGGCTGCCGATCGGCGCGCGGCACGTGCAAACCCTGCTCACGGTAAAATTACTACTAAAAAGATAGCTGCTTGCGCTTTATAGTGAAGCGATAGAGGCCAATAACGCTCATAACCCTACCGCCATCGGAGGCCCATGGTCGATACCGCCATCTACATCGGGCGTTTTGAACCCGTACACAACGGCCACATGGCCCTGCTGCAGCGCGCGCTGGACAGCGCCCGGCAGGTCATCGTGGTGGCGGGCTCGGCCTGGCAGGCGCGCTCGCCCAAGAATCCCTTCACCTGGCAAGAGCGCGAAGCCATGCTGCGCGGTGCGCTGCCCGAAGCCGACCGCCACCGCGTGCAGGTGCTGCCGATGCGCGACTACTACAACGAAGCCGTCTGGGTACAGGCCGTGCGCGAAGGCGTGGCCCGGTTGACCGCGCCCGGCGCGCGCATCGCTCTGGTGGGCCACTTCAAGGACGCCAGCAGCAGCTACCTGCGCAGTTTCCCCGGCTGGGCCCTGATGGACATGGAGCGCCAGGGCAGCATCGACGCCACCACCATCCGCGACGCCCTGTTTGGCGCCACGCCCGCCACCGTACAGGGCGCACTGGCCCCGCTGGCGCAGGACATCCCCGACAGCACGCTGAACGCCCTGCATCACTTTGCGCAGCAGCCCGACTACCTGGCCCTGCAGGAAGAATGGCGCATGCTGCGCGGTTACCGCGCCGCCTGGGCCGCTGCCCCCTACCCGCCTGTGTTCGTCACGGTGGACGCCCTGTTGCGCTGCCAGAACCATGTGCTGCTGATCCGCCGTGCCCACGCCCCCGGCAAGGGCCTGCTGGCCTTGCCGGGCGGTTTCATCGAGCCGCGCGAGACGCTGTGGCAGTCCTGCCTGCGCGAACTGGCCGAAGAAACCCATTGCAGCCTGCCCGAAGCCACACTGCGCGCGGCACTGCGCCAGATCAGCGTGTTCGACCACCCAGACCGCAGCCAGCGCGGCCGCACGATCACGCACGCCCATTACTTTGATCTGGGTGAAGCCCCTCTGCCCACCGTGCAGGCCGATGACGATGCGCTGGAGGCACTGTGGGTGCCGCTGGGCGATCTGACCGCAATGGAAGGGCAGTTCTTTGAAGACCACTTTCACATGCTGGACCACTTCCTGAGACTCACGGATCGGCCTGGATCTCTCGTCAGTTAGCACAAAAATCGACCTGAGCGCTTTACAGAAAAGCGCTTAATGCTCAATTTTTGATAGCAAAAAATACCCCCATTCCGATGGGTTCGCCATCGCCACCCCGGAGTGCTGGTGGCCCGGCTTCTGAGTCGCCCATTCACCCAGGTCTTGAAACGCCGATAAAAGCCCTTATCATTAGCACTCGCCCACCACGAGTGCTAGCAACTCGTTTCGGGCTGAATTCCACAGCGTCTGACCCCCAGGCGCGTCGAGATGACAACGTTTTTTTGAACCCAGGAGATTTGCATATGAAACTTCGCCCCCTGCACGACCGCGTGATCGTCAAGCGTATCGAGAGCGAGACCAAGACCGCTTCGGGCATCTTCATCCCCGACAACGCCGCCGAGAAGCCCGACCAGGGTGAAGTGCTGGCCGTGGGTCCGGGCAAGAAGAACGACAAGGGCGAACTGGGCGCGATGAGCGTCAAGGTGGGCGACCGCGTCCTGTTCGGCAAGTACAGCGGCCAGACCGTCAAGGTCGATGGCGACGAACTGCTGGTGATGAAGGAAGACGACCTGTTTGCGGTTGTCGAAAAGTGACTGACCGCAGGGCAGTCACTTTCGTCGCAGGCTAACTTGGCGCAGCCAAGTGAAGGGCCGCAGGCCCGGCCGAAGACAGAAGTTGCGCCCAGCAACTCTCATTTTCATAGCTAACAGCGCTTGATTGACGGGCGCTGGAACCGTATTTAATACATATATTCAGGAGCTCCAACATGGCAGCAAAAGACGTAGTTTTCGGCGGCGAAGCCCGCGCACGCATGGTTGAAGGCGTGAACATTCTGGCCAACGCGGTCAAGGTGACCCTGGGCCCCAAGGGCCGCAATGTGGTGCTGGAGCGCTCGTTCGGCGCCCCCACCGTGACCAAGGACGGTGTGTCCGTGGCCAAGGAAATCGAACTCAAAGACAAGCTGCAGAACATGGGCGCCCAGATGGTCAAGGAAGTCGCTTCCAAGACATCTGACAACGCTGGCGACGGCACCACCACCGCCACCGTGCTGGCCCAGGCCATCGTGCGCGAAGGCATGAAGTACGTGGCCGCCGGCATGAACCCCATGGATCTGAAGCGCGGCATCGACAAGGCTGTCACGGCCCTGATCGAAGAGCTGAAGAAGGCTTCCAAGGCCACCACCACCTCCAAGGAAATCGCCCAGGTGGGTTCCATTTCCGCCAACTCGGACTCCAGCATCGGCGAAATCATCGCCAATGCGATGGACAAGGTCGGCAAGGAAGGCGTGATCACCGTGGAAGACGGCAAATCGCTGCAAAACGAGCTGGATGTCGTTGAAGGCATGCAGTTTGACCGCGGCTACCTGTCGCCCTACTTCATCAACAACCCCGAAAAGCAAGCCGCGATTCTGGACAACCCCTTCGTGCTGCTGTTCGACAAGAAGATCAGCAACATCCGTGACCTGCTGCCCACGCTGGAGCAAGTCGCCAAGGCCGGCCGTCCGCTGCTGATCATCGCTGAGGAAGTCGAAGGCGAAGCCCTGGCGACCCTGGTGGTCAACACCATCCGCGGCATCCTGAAGGTCGTGGCCGTCAAGGCCCCTGGCTTCGGCGACCGCCGCAAGGCCATGCTGGAAGACATCGCCATCCTGACGGGCGGCAAGGTCATCGCTGAAGAAGTGGGCCTGACGCTCGAGAAGGTCACGCTGGCCGACCTGGGCCAGGCCAAGCGCGTCGAAGTGGGCAAGGAAAACACCATCATCATCGACGGCGAAGGCCAGGCTGCCGACATCGAAGCGCGCGTCAAGCAAGTGCGCATCCAGATCGAGGAAGCCACCAGCGACTACGACCGTGAGAAGCTGCAAGAGCGCGTGGCCAAGCTGGCTGGCGGTGTGGCCGTGATCAAGGTGGGCGCTGCCACCGAAGTCGAAATGAAGGAAAAGAAGGCCCGCGTGGAAGACGCGCTGCACGCCACCCGCGCTGCCGTGGAAGAAGGCATCGTGGCCGGCGGTGGCGTGGCCCTGCTGCGTGCCCGTCAGGCGGCTGGCGAGATCAAGGGTGACAACGCTGACCAGGACGCCGGTATCAAGCTGGTGCTCAAGGCCATCGAAGCGCCCCTGCGCGAAATCGTGGCCAACGCCGGTGGCGAGCCCAGCGTGGTGGTCAACGCCATTCTGGCTGGCAAGGGCAACTACGGCTTCAACGCCGCCAACGACACCTATGGCGACATGATCGAGATGGGCATTCTGGACCCCACCAAGGTGACCCGTACCGCGCTGCAGAACGCTGCCTCCGTGGCTTCGCTGATGCTGACCACCGAATGCATGGTGGCCGAGGCTCCGAAGGACGAAGCCGGCGCTGGCGGCGGCATGCCCGATATGGGCGGCATGGGTGGCATGGGCGGCATGGGCATGTAATGCCTGTCGGGCGAACTCCGGTTCGCCCACGGAGCCCACACTCCCAAAAACCCGCAGCACCCGCTGCGGGTTTTTTTACGCCCGCAAGGGATGACCTGCATAACCCTCGCGAGTCGGTGGTAGTGCGGATCGGGATGGGCCGCAAGGCGTCTTTTTGCGGCCAATAGCTCGGCTATTGGCAAGAAAAGCAACGCAGTGGACCGCCCGAGACCGTGCTATCACCGACCGCAGGGAGTTATGCAGGTCATCCCAAGAACATTGCTTTGTCGAAGACGGTGGTCAGACACAACCCCGGGCCATGCGCGCCACCAGGCGCGCGGCCACCTTGGCGGTCAACCCGTCCCGATCGAACGCGGGGTTGAGCTCGGCAATGTCGGCCGCCACCAGCTTGCGGCTGGCCAGCACGGTATCCACCAGGCGCTCGACCAGCGCGAGCGGCATGCCCAGCGCAGCAGGCGCCGAAACCCCCGGCGCCACTCCTGCGGGCAGCACGTCCAGATCAACGGTCAGGTACACGGCATCGCACTGCGCCATGTCGTGTACCAGGGCCGCCTGCGCCTGCAGCACCCCAGCCTCGCTCTGCAACGCATCGTCCAGCACATAGTGCACCCCCAGTGCATCGGCCCGGTCGAACAGCGCCTGGGTATTGGCAAACCGGCTGATGCCGAAAACACGGTAGTCGAAGGGAATGCCATGGGACGCGCACCATTCCTGCATCTGGCGGAACGGCGTGCCCGAGTTGCCCCGCGCGGCCTTGCGCAGATCGAAATGGGCGTCGAAGTTCACTACCAGCACACGCTGTATCTGCGGGCGGGCACGCACAACCCCCTGAAAGGTGCCCCAGGCCACTTCGTGCCCACCGCCCAGCACCAGCGGCACACACCCCTGGGCAATGGCCTGGGCCACCCGCTGCGCCAGAGCATCTTGCGCGGCTTCGAGCTGGTCGCCGGTGCACGCTACATCCCCCGCATCCCACACGGCTGGCTCTCCCATGACCGGCAGGCCCGACAACGCCTTGCGCAGCATGTACGGCCCCTCGGCCGCACCGGGCCGCCCACCATTGCGGCGCACGCCTTCATCCACGGCAAAGCCCAGCAATGCGACGCCGCCCCGGCTGTCATCGGCAAAAGGCCGCACATGCTGGTGCCAGCGGTTGCTGGGGCCCGTTTCTTCGACATCAACCCGGCCTTGCCAGACAAACGGGGAATGCTCAGGGGAGGACATGGGGGTTCCTGTTCTGCAGAGATATGGGGGTGGGGTCGCGCCTGCGGCAGGCGCATGGCCACCGTCAGGATTGTGCAACGTTGCCCTTGCGTCGGCTCTTGCGCACCGGCCGGGCTGCGGGCGGGGTGGCTTTCGCATGCGCCTGCTCCAGCCACAACAAGGCATCCATCTGCGCCATGAAACGCCGCGTGTAGTCGGGCGACAAGCCGCGCATCAGGCGCAGCGCGCGCAGCATGAGCCGGTGCGAGTTGAGCGGCCCGGCGTTCTCGGGCCCGCGCACCAGGGCCTGCGCAACCTGCTGCTCGGCAGAAATCTTGGACCAGACCTCGCTGAACCGGCGCACGCTCTTCATGTCGGGCATGCGTGCGCCACCACCAGCCAGCCCCGGGGTCGCATCACCCTCGGTGCGTGCCTGGAGGTAACGGTTCAATTGGGACAGCGGAGCATCCGTGGTAATCGCCGCAGCACTGGCGGACAAGCCGCGCGCCGACCGGGCGCGCTCGGCATAGTCCGCCACGGCGGTGTGCCACCGCTGCTGCAGCACCTGTTGCACGGGTGACGGCTGCAGGGGTAGCCGCCGGGCCAGCACCTCCAGGTAACGAAAGCGCGCGGGATCGTGGCGGTGCAAACCCTCGGCCCGCAAGGACTCCAGGAGCGAATCACCCATGCTGCGCCGGCTTCGTGTTCGAGGCCTTGGGCACGGGCGCCATCTCCACACGGCGGTTCTGTGCCCGGCCGCTGTCATCGTCGTTGGACGCCACCGGCTGCTCGGCGCCAAAAGCGGCAGCGAACACCTGCGATGCAGGCATGCCCTCGTCGATCAACGTGCGGGTGACCGTCAGCGCCCGCTGGGCCGACAGTTCCAGGTTGTCGGTGAATCGCTGGTTGCCCCCCCGCAAAAGCTTGTTGTCGGTGAAGCCGCTCACCATCAGCATCTCGTCGCGCTCGCGCAGGTACACGCGCAGCGGCTGCACCAGGCTGGTCAGCAACTGGCGCCCCTCAGGGCGCAGCTCGTCGGAGCCCGGGGCGAACAGCACGCTGCCGCTGATGCCGATACGCCCCTCGTTCACCGTGACCCGGCCGCTGGCCAGTGGAATGGCCAGCGCTTTCTCCAGCGCCATGCGGCGCTGCTCCTCCATCTGGCGCCGCTCCACCTCCTGCCGCAGGCTGGCCACCAGATCCACCTGCATCACCAGCATGCCGACCAGCACCAGCACAAAGGCACCCAGCAGGCCTGCCATCAGGTCGCCAAACACGGCCCACACCGTCGCGCTCTGCTCAGTGGTGTCGTCCACCTCGTCCATACCGATCATGCGGCAACCTCCTGCGCGCCGGCAGCGGCCCGGCTGTTCATGCGGCGCAGGTCTTCCACAATGCCCTGCTGGGCGCTGATGCTCAGATCGATCACCTCGCGCGCCTGCGCCACGTAGTAGGCCAACTGTTCGTCGCTGCGGCTCAGGGACTGCCCAAGGGCCGCCTCGATGCGCTGCAGGCTCTCCGTCAGCTTCTCGCTGCTGGCACTGAACAACCCCACGCCATGGCCGAAAGATTCGCCCAGGCTCGACAGTTCCACCGCGCTGGCCGCCACATGCGCCGCCACCCCGTCCACCGTGCCGGCCTGCGCTTGCAGCGACTGTGCAAACTGCTGCCCTGCCTGCTCCAGCACCGAGGCAGCAGAGTGCACCAGGGATTCGATGGCCGCACGCTGCTGCACGGCAGCCTCGTTGACGGAATGCAGCAAGCTGCCCAGCTGCTCCATCATGGCGGTGCGCTCGGCCAGGGCGATGTTGTCGCGCTCGCCCAGGCGCGTCATCTCCTGGCGCAACTGCGCAATCACCTCGGCGGCCGCCTGCGGTACGTCGGAGGCCGTTTGCAGCAGGCGCGTGAGCGGTGCCTCCAGGGCCGCGCCCAGGGTGGCCAGATGCCCGGCCACAGCGGCCTGCAACACATCGAGCCGCTCGACGGCGGCCTGCGCGCGCGCGGCCTCCTCATCGCGCAGGGCACCGAGTTCGGTGCGCCAGACGTGGGCCAGCTGGTCCATGCGCTGGCCCTGCGCCTGCACCCACTGGGCTTCCGTTTCCATCCGCGTGCGCATCAGCGCGTCCGTTTGGTCCAGCAAGCGTGCAGCACCACCCAGGGCCTGCTGTGCCTGCTCGTCCATGCGCTCCGTGATCCGGGCCGTGGCCTCCTCCATGGACAGGCACACGCGCTGCTGCTGTTCCACCGCTTGCACACCGGCCTGCTGCCATTGCGCTGCCAGCATGCGGGCCATGTCCTGCATGGACCGGCTCCATTCCGCCAGGCGCTGCTGGTCGGCGGCGGCCTGGGCCGCATGCGCTTGCGTGACGGTCTCGTGCAGCGCGGCCTGCAGAGCGCCGGAGCGCTGCTCGAAGGCGTGCGCGACGGCCTCTAAAGCGGCATCGAGCCGCGCCGCCTGCGCTTGCTGGGCCTGTTCCTGGCCGTGCAGCGCTGTCAACCAGGTATCGGCCGCCTGTCGGGCGGTGCCCTCCCATTGGCCAGAGAGCGCCTGCATCTGCGCTCCGGTCACTTCGCGCAGTTGCGCATGCGAATTCCGTGCTTCCTGCGCCAGAGTGTGCATGGCCTGCTCGACCACCGGCCGGATCACCTCACCGGCCTGGCGGGTGCCGGCCTCCAGACTGCCTTGCAGCGAGGCCCCCACCGCGCTGGCCAACTGGGTGTAGGCCGATGCAGCCTCCTGGTGAAACGCCTGCTGCCGCTCCAGCAACTGGTCGTTCAACTGCCCGTGGCGGCGCTCCAGCCCGTCCATCAGCCCCTGGAGGTGTTGTGCGATCAGCGGCAGGGCCTGTGCCTGGGCCTGCAAGGCATGGAACATTTCGTCGCGACGGTGCGCTGGCGAGAACGGCCGCAGCACCGTGGCAATGCGGACATCGAGCAGGCGCAGCGCCTCCAGGCGCTCGCGGCGGCACAGCGCCAGCAGCAGGCCCAGCATGGCCGATGTAGCCACCCCGGCCACCGAGGTGCCGAACGACAGCCCCAGCCCTTTGATGGGCGCCGCCAGCGCGGCACGGACCGCCTCCAGGTTGGCCGAAACCTCCAGCGCCAGCACGGCCCCCTTGAAGGTCACCACCATGCCCAGAAAGGTGCCCAGCATGCCCAGCATGACCAGCAGCCCCACCAGATACGGCGCCAGCGCCGGACCCGGCAGCGCCATGCGCGCGCCCTCGATCCGCTGGCGCACCGGCCCGCGCAGTGGCGGGGGCAGGCGCTCCAGCCATGCACCCAGGTCCGTCAACGGTTGCGCCATGTCGGCCAGTGCGGCCGCCAGGGACGCTGTCGCAGCGCGAAACCGCATCAGCTCCGCAGCCCCCAGCACATACACCCCGCCCATCAGCACTGTCATCGCCAGCGCCAGCGGGCTCGACCCCACGAAGCCCCAGGCCACCCAGCCCACAGCCGCCAGACCGGCACCGAAAACGCCGGCCATCACACTCTTCTTCATTCCTGTTTACCTGTTCTCGTTGCGGGCTGCTTCCAGCAAACCCATGATCGGCTGCAGGCGCACCTGCACCTCGGCCTGCCACAGCGCCCGCACATCCTGCTCAAAAGCAAAAAGCCAGCCTCCGGGCTGGCGCCACTGCTGCGGCGCGTCTTCCTGGCCCAAAGCTTCCAGCCGCTGCGCGTGCAGCCCGCGCCAATGCGCCAGACGGCCCTCCAGGCAACCCGGCAGCTGCGCCCAGAGCTTCTGCTCACGCGCACCCAGCATCTGCTCCAGCACGGCATCGAGCGCTGCCAGTTGCCGCAAGGCGGGCGAGCCTTTTGAAAGCCATTGGCGCATCTGCGCACGCAAGGCGCTCAGCCGGTTCTCCATCTGCTTTTGCTGGCCCAGATAACGCTGGCAGTGGGTCGCGAAATCTGCCTCGGCCTCGGGGTCGATCGCCTCGGCGGGAGCCATGCCGCCCCGCCCCCGTGGCGCCCGGGCGGGCGTGGCCCGGGCCACGATCTGCTCGTTCAACTCGGCCTGCACGCCCCGGCACGCCTCTTCCATCGCACGCCAATCCACCACCTGCCCTGGTTGCAACGCCTGGGCAGGGTAGGCCTCGATCGAGTGCAGCGCCCCATTGAGCCCAACGGCATCCACGGCTCCCAGCCATTGGCCCAGGCGCTCGGCCACGTCCGGGCGCACCTGTCCGCCATCCTCCGGCTGCCATTGCTGGAGCAGGAGAACCAAGGGAGAACTGGTGAGTCGATGGTGTAGAGGCATCCCGTCAAGGCCGCTCGCCGCGCACGCTCCGGCGGTAGCGCACGGACATCGGAGTCCCTGTCCCCGGCGGGCAAAACCTCGTATTTTCGTTCATGAACGCTGAGTCGCGTGGTTTTGCGTGCGACTGTTGCAATGCGATACCCGCTCTGGCTCCCTTGCGGTGCAGACCCGCGCAGGCCGCCGGGCTGAAAATCCCGGCAAAAGCGCGAACGAATATACTGTGTTTAATCACAGATAATTCTGCCGCTGCGACCATGCTCCCTGTTTGCAGGGTCTTCTGCTCCCCCATGCACATTCCTGCACGCCGCCGCCCTGAGTTCGACGCAGCCCGGTACTACGAATACCCCGAGCACCTGCGCACGGCCCTTGCCGACATGCCTTCAGCGCCCGGGGTGTACCTCTTTCATGGCGAAGAAGGTGACCTGCCGCTGTACATAGGCAAGAGCGTGAACCTGCGCAGTCGCCTCCTGGCGCATCTGCGCACGGCGGACGAAGCACGCATGCTGCGCCAGACGCGGCGCATCAGCCATATTCGCACCGCCGGAGAGATCGGCGCACTGCTGCTCGAAGCCCACCTCATCAAGCAGATGCACCCGCTGTTCAACCAGAAGCTGCGCCGCAGCCGCCAGCTCTGCGCGCTGCGCATGAGCGGTGACCGACCCGAGGTGGTGTATTCCAAAGACATCCACTTCGCCACCGAGCCCGGTCTCTACGGCCTGTTCGGTAGCCACCGTGCCGCGCAGGAGGGGCTGCGCAAGCTCGCAGACCAGCACCGGCTGTGCTACGGCGCACTCGGCCTGGAAAAACTCCCACCGGGCAAGGCGTGCTTTCGGTCGATGCTGCGCCAGTGCTCGGGGGTCTGCAGGGGTGAAGAGTCGCCAGACGAGCACCGTCGGCGCCTTTTCACCGCACTGGAAGACCTGCAGATCGCCACCTGGCCCTATCCGGGCGCCATCGGCCTGATCGAGCGCTTCACGCCCGGACGGGGCGAATCCTCCGCGTCACCCCACCCGCACGACTTCCAGATCCATGTGCTGCGCCACTGGTGCTACCTGGGCAGCGTGACCGACAGCCAAGAGGCTGCAGCCTTGGACCAAGTGAGCACGGGGTTCGATGCCGACGGCTACAAGATCCTGTGCAAGCCGCTGCTCAGCGGACGCGCCGAAATAGTTCTGCTCTGAGCGCCTACTTAAAATCCCGGCTCTCCGTCGCCAGCCTACCGAGCATCGGCGACAGATCCGCCAGCCGGTGCGCAATCAGATTGCATACCTCGCCCTCGCGCTGCCACCGCCCTTTGACAGCGAGCAGCCGCGCCCCCAGCAGCACCTGGCGCTGTGCTTCCCTCACGTGCTTCCACACGATCACCTGCGTGCTGCCATGTTCGTCCTCCAGCGACACGAAGACGGTGCCCTTGGCGGTCCCGGGTTGCTGTCGCAGCGTCACGATGCCGGCCGTGCGCACGGTCCTGCCATCGGGCATGCGACGCAGTTCCTCGGAGGTCTGAAGCTTGTACCGGTCGAGCCTGGGCCGCAGCAGCGCCATGGGGTGGCTGCGCAAGGTCAGGCCCACAGAGGCGAAGTCCCAGACCACCTCCTCGCCCTCGGGCGCGGCGGGCAGTTCCAGAAACGCCTCGTCCACCGGAGCGTCCTCCAACAACTCGGGCGGTGCATGGAGTGCCGCCGCATCCCACACCTGCTGCCGGCGATGGCCCGACAGGGTGGCCAGGGCGCCGGCTGCGGCCAGCAGCTTCATCTCATGCTGCTCCAGCCGGGCGCGGCGTGCCAGCTCCTCGGCGCTGTCGAACGGCGCCTTCCCGCGCTCGACCACGATGCGCTCGGCACTGGGGGCCTGCAGACCCTGCACCATGTGCAGACCCAGCCGCACGGCCGGGGTATCGGGCAGGTCTTCCAGCGTGGACTCCACCCTGCTGTGCATCACATCCACGGGCCGCACCTCGACACCATGGCGGCGTGCATCCTGCACCAGCTGGCTGGGCGTGTAAAAGCCCATGGGCTGGCTGTTGAGAAGCGCCACAAGGAACGCTGCAGGCTCGTGCCGCTTGATCCAGGCCGAGGCATAGACCAGCAGCGCAAAACTGGCGGCATGGCTCTCCGGGAAGCCGTACTCCGAGAACCCCTTGACCTGCTCGAAGATGGCCTCGGCGAACTCCAGGGCATAGCCCCGGGAGGTCATGCCATCGACGAGCCGGTGGTAATACTTCTCCAGCCCGCCCTTGCGTTTCCAGGCCGCCATGGCGCGGCGCAGGCCGTCGGCCTCGCCGGGGGTGAAGCAGGCCGCGAGCATGGCGATCTGCATCACCTGCTCCTGGAACACCGGCACGCCCAGCGTGCGGCCCAGCGCGGTGCGCAACGCCTCGCTGGGGTAGGTGACCGGTTCCTTGCCCTGGCGCCGGTTCAGGTACGGATGCACCATGCCGCCCTGGATCGGTCCAGGCCGCACGATGGCTACCTCGATCACCAGGTCGTAAAAGCACCGGGGGCGCAGGCGCGGCAGCATGCTCATCTGGGCCCGGCTCTCGATCTGGAACACCCCGATGGTGTCGGCCTGGCAGACCATGTCGTAGGTGGCGCTGTCCTCGGCCGGGATGTCCTGCATGCTGAACACCTGCCCGCGCCGCAGGCCGATCAGGTCCAGCGCGCGCCGGATCGCCGACAGCATGCCCAGGGCCAGCACATCGACCTTGAGCAGGCCGGCGGCGTCGAGGTCGTCCTTGTCCCACTCGATCACCGTGCGGTGGGGCATGGAAGCGTTCTCCACCGGCACCATGCGGCACAGCGGGCCCTGGGTGAGCACAAAGCCGCCCGTGTGCTGCGAAAGGTGGCGCGGAAACCCCATCAGCTGCTGCGTGAGCGTGATGAGCTGGCGCACGGCCAGGTCGTCCACCGGGATGCCCAGCTCCTCGAAGCGCTCGGGTCGCACACCCGCGCCATCGAACCACTTCTGGCCCTTGGCGATGGCATCCACCGTGGCCAGGTCGAAACCCAGGGCCTTGCCCACGTCGCGGATGGCGGACCTGGGCTGGTAGCGGATGACTGTGGCGGTGAGGGCGGCGCGGTCACGCCCGTACTTTTCGTAGAGGTACTGGATCACTTCCTCGCGGCGCTGGTGCTCAAAGTCGATGTCGATGTCCGGGGGCTCGTTGCGTTCCTTCGAGATGAAGCGCTCGAACAGCACCGACATGCGCGCCGGGTCCACCTCGGTCACGCCCAGGCAGTAGCAGACCACGCTGTTGGCGGCCGAGCCGCGCCCCTGGCACAGGATGTGGCGCGAGCGTGCAAAGGCCACGATGTCGTACACCGTGAGAAAGTAGTGCTCGTAGCGCAGTTCACAGATCAGTGCGAGTTCGTGCTCGATCTGCTCCTGCATCGGGGCCGGAATCCCCTGCGGCCAACGGCCCCCAGCGCCCTCGTAGGTCATCTGCCGCAGATAGCTGGCGGCCGTGTGGCCGCGCGGCACCACCTCGTCCGGGTACTGGTACTTCAGCTCGTCCAGGCTGAAGCTGCAGCGCTCCGCCACCCGCAGCGTCTCGGCCAGCAGCTCGGCGGGAAACGTCTGCGCCAGGCGAAGGCGCGTGCGCAGGTGCTGCTCGGCGCTGCGCTGCAGCGCATGGCCACATTCGGTCAGCGGCTTGCCGATGCGCGTGGCCGTCAGCACGTCCTGCAGCGGCTTGCGCGAGCGCACATGCATGTGCACATCGCCCACCGCCACCAGGGGCAGCGCCATCAGCTCCGACAGGGCGCGCAAGCGGTGCAGCCAGAGCTCATCGTCCAGACGCCTCAGCTGCTCCACCCCGATCCAGCACCGGCCCGTGAAATGGTTCAGCGTCCAGCGCCCCATGGCTTCAAGTTGGGCATCGGTGGCCTCGCGGTCCGGGCACAGCAGGGCCAGGCAGTCCGTCAACTCGGCGCCCGTGATGTGGTCCAGCGTGAGGTGGTAGCTGCCTTTCTCCGACGCCCGCCGCAGCCGGGTGATGAAGGCGCAGAGGTTGCCGTAGCCGTGGAGGTTCTGCGCCAGAACCACCAGCGTGAACGGTGCTTCCGTAGCGTCGCGTGGCTGGATGCCAAACTGCGCCCCCAGCAGCAAGGGCAGGCCTGCAGCCTTGGCAGCCACATGGGCCCGCACCACCCCGGCCATGCTGCATTCATCGGTGAGGGCCAGCGCCTGATAGCCCAGCGCCTGGGCTCGCTCGACCAGCTCTTCGGGCCGGCTCGCCCCGCGCAGGAAGGTGAAGTTCGAGACGCAGCGCAGCTCGGCATAGTCCGGCAACGATGAAGGGAGACGGGTCATTGCTGGAAGTTCAGGCAAAGTGCCCGTGCAGAAACCACGCTGTCTGGTCCCGCGCCAGGCGCTGCTGGAACACCCACAAAACGCCCGCATGCGGGCTGCGGGCCAGCCAGTAGTCACGCTGCACGTTGAGCGGAAGGGCGTCCTCACCGGTACTGCTGCGGTGCCACCAACCTCCTTCGACCCGGTCCGGCCCAAGCAACAATTGCAGCGGCCCCTGGTAGTGCGGCCGGTTGTCGCGCTCGATCAGGCGCAGGGGCTCGTCCAGAATCCAGGTGGGCAAGGGCAGTGCGTAGCGGGCCTCGGGCGTCCGGGTACGCCGTGCCCCGTCGCTGTCCCAGCATTGCATCCATTCCAGCCGGTGGTCGGCGCACAGCACAGGCCGTTGCACGCAGGCATCGCCCAGCCGCGCCTGAATGCGCTCCAGCGCCCGATCGGTGTCGGCCCCCTTGCGCAGGGTCTCGGGAATGAGCGAGCGGCTCTCTTCGATGACGGGCGCCACCTCGCTGGCCAGCAGCTCGATGTCCCCGGCAGGGGCGAGCAACGGGACCTTTGCCAGGTGCTCTGCCAGCAGGCGCGAGAAATGGTCCACGTTTTGCGTGGGCTGGGCGGTGCGCACCGTGATCTCGCCCCCGGTACCCGCGTCCTTGGCGCGCATCACGTCATGGCACCAGCGCAGCGTGAACGCCGTCGCCCCCAGCCGCCGGGCAACCAGCCATCCGGCCATCTGCACCAGCAGGCGCCGGGCGCCGAACAGCAGAGCGGGCGCCGTCTCCACCCGCGACATCAGCTCCAGCCGCGCATGAAACGTCTCCGGCAGCGTGATCCATGCATGGACCTCGGGCTGCAATCCATAAGCCTGATCCAGGGCCCTCAGCAGGGCCTTGTCAAAACGGCGGCTCAGGCCACCGCGCGGCAACTTGCGCACATCCCCCAGGGTGCGGCACCCCACGCGCGCCAGAGTGGCCTGGTGCAGGCCCACCGCAGCGATGGCGTGCAGCGGCAAACCGTCCAGAATCTGCGCCAGCGGCGCACGAAACCCATCCCCCCCGGATGGCCCCGTGCCATGGCGTGCCAGAGCCAGGGCCGCCGTGGCCGTAGGCGCCCAGGCCACGCGTGCGCCCAGCTCATCGGCACCGGCGTGCACCCTGTGGTGCAGCAACGCCATGCCGCCGAACAGCCGCGCGCAGCCCGTCACTTCAGCGACCACCGAATCCTCCAGCAAAGCCACCCGGGGGGTGAACTGCAATGCCCAGGTTCCGAGGGATACCGCATCAATGGGAGAGGGGGACGCCGGTAGTGGAAGGGGCAGCAACGCGGCCCAATGCCCGAGCATCGGAAACCTCCTTGCAAACAAATGCCGCCCCAGAGGACGGCACGGACTTCAGCCGGGGCGGCAGCACTGCCACCAGGTTGCCCGGCATGGCGACCAGAACCAGGGGCGCGTCGAGCGAGGTGCCCCGGCGTTTGGGAATACGGACTTCCAGGCTCCACCCTTCAGCCAGAGCCACAGACACCCGCAAGGGCGCGGGCGATGCATCGTGCAGCGTGACCGCCGGCCGGAACAGAAAAACCGGCGCATCACAGGACTGTGCGTGAATCTGCAGGCGGCGAATCTGCTCGGGACGTGCCTGCGGGAGCCAGGACAGCACGACCCCCGCAGGGTCGGACTTGACAATCTGCTCGGTGACCCAGAGGCGCTCCACCGGGGTGGAGGCCCGGATCCAGATCAGCCGGTCTGCCGGCACCCCCAGTTGCGCCAGACCCGCCGCATGCGGCGGCTTCGGGGGCGCGATCAGGTAAACCCGGCCGCCAGAGGCCATGAGCGCGGGGAGCGCAGGCCCCAGCAGGCGCCACTCGCACACCGCCGCCTGCGGCATGAGCAGCTCCGTCAGGCTGTGCGTGGGCCAGCCACCACCGGGCAACTGGCCATTGAGCGCCTCAAACCCGGTCGGCACGGTGCGCGCAGCCGCACCGCCCACCTCCGAGCCGCGCCAGACGGCATCGGCCACATGGCGCGGGAGCACGCCAGGGTCGAAGGCGCTGAAAGCTGCGGGGGCAAAAACGGGCATGGGCGGCGGCCTGACGGGACACGAAAGGAGTTGGCAAAATACTGTACAAAACAACAGTATACGCATGCCATTCAGGCGCGTGAAGCGCAGGCAGGGGTGACAGACACACGGGGGTACAAACTTGTAGCAGCAGGGGCTTTGGGGGTGCCGCCCGCAGCATTGCAGGCGCCAAACCACCCACGGCCTGCACTCTGCGGCTCCAACAAGCGACAAGGGGCTGAAACCCCGTCGGCTGGCCAGATCCACCCGCCCGGGCCAAACCATGCGCCTGACGGGAGCGCAGTTCGGCACCCCTGTCTTTCTTTCAAAGGCGCCATTGAAACCATCCTTATGCCATCCATATGGATGGCATAAGGATGTTTTTATGGCAACCACTTCTTCTCCGCGCATCAGCGAGTCTGAAAAACTCACCATCAACCTGGGTTACGTCGATCTCGGGCAGATCGACTTGCTCGTCGCCGAGGGCTTCTATTCCAACCGCAGCGACTTCATCCGCACGGCGATCCGCAATCACCTTGCCAGCCACGGCGAGGCGCTGCGCCACGTCGTGGCCCGCAAGATGCTGGTTCTGGGACTACAGCGCTTCACGGTGGAAGACCTCACCCGGGCGCAAGCCGCCGGGGAGAAGCTGCAGATCAGGGTGCTGGGCCTCGCCAGCATCGCCGACGATGTGCCTGCACAACTGGCTGCCGACACCATTGAATCAATCACCGTGCTGGGCGCGCTTCACGCAAGCCCCGCGGTACGCGCAGCCCTGGCCGGCCGCATCACCTGACCTTTAATCCCCCATGAATCACCTATTCAACGACATGCTCGGCGAGGCCACCCGCCTGACCCGAAGCGGCAACCTGCAGGCCGCAACCGACCTGATACAGCGCGCATTGCGTGGCGAGAGCGCCCCCGTGCCGCCCCGCCCCAGCCCGGCATCCACCGATGCAGACATGGTCATCGACGTACAGGCACGGGTGATTGACGATGCCCCCGCTCCCGTCCGGCAGGCCGAGGCCCATTCCCCCACGACAGCGCGAGCGGCGGCCTCCAGCACCGAGCAATGGCTGCGCAGCAGCTATGCGCACAATGGCCGACAGCTTGCCTACCGGCTGTATGTTCCGCCCACCGCAGCGGGTACGAGCGAGCCGCGCCCCCTCATCGTGATGCTGCATGGCTGCACCCAGGGTGCAGACGATTTTGCTGCGGGCACGCGCATGAACGCACTGGCACGCGATGCCGGCGTGCTGGTGCTCTACCCTGAACAGACCCAGCACGCGAACGCACAAAAGTGCTGGAACTGGTTCAAGACGCAGCACCAGCAGCGCGGCCGTGGCGAGCCCGATCTGCTGGCCAGCCTGACGCGCCACATCATGGCCGAACACGGTGTGGATGCATCGCGCGTCTATATTGCCGGGCTCTCGGCGGGCGGTGCCATGGCCGACATCATGGGGCGCACCTATCCCGACCTGTTCACCGCCCTCGGCGTGCATTCGGGCCTGGCTGCCGGCGCCGCGTCCGACCTGCCCTCGGCTCTGGGCGCGATGCGCGCCGGTGCCCCGGCCGGCAAGGCCAGCGGGCCCGCAGTGCGCCCCACGATCGTGTTCCATGGCGACGCGGACACCACGGTGCACTCTGCCAACGGCGCGGCCGTGGTCCAAGCGGCGCACGGGGCTCAGCAGATCACGGGTGCGGCGCAGATCACGCAGGGCCACGCTCCGAACCGCCAGCGCTTCACGCGCACCGTCTATACCGCGGCCGATGGCAGCGCCACCATTGAGCACTGGCAACTGCACGGCACCAGCCATGCCTGGTCGGGTGGCAGCCCGGCGGGCAGCTACACCGCCCCCGGCGGGGTGGATGCCAGCGCCGAGATGCTGCGCTTCTTTCTGTCACATCGGCGTGCCCCTGCGCATTGAGGCGTAACGGAGCATCGGAAAAGGTCGTGGGTTTACGAATTCATTGATCCGGAATAGGCACCGCCCCAAGTGCGCGCCGGTCGCGACCGTCACGCTCGCAGTCAGAACGCCGGGCCGTGCTGCGCTCGGGGGTAGTGTCTGATGCGATCTACGTGCTGGAGTGCAAGAGGCCTGTCGGGGCTTTACGCGCAGTCTGCAAAATTTGGAGCAATTTTAGGATCCGGCGCTTTATGGCAAAGCGCCATAAGCTATTATTTATATAGCAAAAATGATTGAAAACCCTCTGAAATTTGTGAGCGCCAGCAACGCTGTTTGATGTCAGGTCGGCATCTGCTGCAGGCTCGATCAAGTCTTGACGGAGTTCATGCGCAACATCAACGTCATCGGATGCTGCGGTGACTCCTGGAAACCATAGTGCTCGTAGAACTGTTTCGCGCGGTCGTGAAGGGCATGGACAAGCAGCGCCCGGACACCTGCGTTCCGCGAAACGCTGACCGCACGACCTACTGCATCCTGCAGCATGGATGCTCCCAGCTTGATACCTTGAGCCCGACGGTCAACAGCCAACCGTGCCAGAACCATCACTGGAATGGGATCGGGCATGTTGCGTCGCACGCTGCTGGTTGCCGCCTGGTGTGAAACTGCACCTGCAGCCATCGCGTAGTAGCCATAGACACAGCCGTCCTGATCGGCAACGACGAAGGTGCGGCTTGCGCCGCTCAACTGATTCGTCAGTGCCCGGCGCTTGAGCCATTCATCAAGGCTGGGTTCGCCACAAGCGAATTCGCCCAGGACGTGGGTGGCAGTGAGCGGAAGCGGCGCGCTCAGTTGCAAGCTCATGCCGTCCAGGGTGCCTTAACGGCCATGAGGCGTTCAAGCCCGAGATTTGGACCAGGGGGCGCATCGAGCATGGCGGTGAACTGCTTGAACTTGTCCTGATCCAGGCTGAAAAAAACCTGATCCAGCACCACGGCCTGAGCGCGGTCGCAGGCCGCTTCGAGCATGAAGTCCGAACGGTTCTTGCCGAGCAGGCTAGCGGCGTGATCGATCAGATCACGCTGTTCGGGCAAGGCCCGCAGATTGATGGCGGCGTCACGCATGGGAACCCCCTCTTTGCGCATACACAAAAGATACACACATTGTCATGATATGTATATCTATTGTCAACACATGCACGCCACCCTACTCCACCGTCACGCTCTTGGCCAAATTGCGCGGCTTGTCCACATCCGTCCCCCGCGCGCAGGCCGTGTGGTAGGCCAGCAACTGCAGCGGCACCACGTGCAGGATGGGCGAGAGGGCGCCGTAGTGGCCGGGCATGCGGATGACGTGGATGCCCTCGCTGCTCTCGATGTGGGTGTCTGCGTCGGCCAGCACGTAGAGCACGCCGCCGCGCGCGCGCACTTCCTGCAGGTTGCTCTTGAGCTTTTCCAGGAGCGCATCGTTGGGTGCCACCGTCACCACGGGCATGCTGCTGGTCACCAGCGCCAGCGGGCCGTGCTTGAGTTCGCCGGCCGGGTAGGCCTCGGCGTGGATGTAGCTGATTTCCTTGAGCTTGAGCGCGCCTTCCAGGGCGATGGGGTAGTGCAGGCCCCGGCCCAGGAACAGGGCGTTTTCCATGCGGGCAAAGACTTCGGCCCAGCCGATGATCTGGGGTTCGAGCGCCAGCACGGCCTGCAGGGCACCCGGCAGCTGGCGCATGTCCTTGAGGTGGGCGGCTTCCTGTTCTTCGGTGAGGCGGCCGCGCGACTGCGCCAGCGCCAGCGTGAGCAGGAACAGGCCGGCGAGTTGCGTGGTGAAGGCCTTGGTGCTGGCCACGCCGATCTCCACGCCCGCGCGGGTGATGTAGGCCAGTTCGCACTCGCGCACCATGGCGCTGGTGGCCACGTTGCAGATGGTCAGGGTGTGCTTCATGCCCAGGCCCTGGGCGTGGCGCAGCGCGGCCAGGGTGTCGGCGGTTTCGCCGCTCTGGCTGATAGCGACGACCAGGGTGCGCGGGTCGGGCACGCTGGTGCGGTAGCGGTATTCGCTGGCCACTTCCACCTGGGTGGGAATGCCGGCGATGTCTTCGAGCCAGTATTTGGCGGTGCAGCCGCTGTAGTAGCTGGTGCCGCAGGCCAGGATGAGCACGCGGTCGATTTCCTTGAACACGCGCCAGGCGGCCGTGCCCGGCTGGCCATCGTGGCCGGGGCCGTCGAACAGCTCGGGCACGATGGCCTGCACACCGGCCAGCGTGTCGGCGATGGCGCGCGGCTGTTCGAAGATTTCCTTCTGCATGTAGTGCCGGTAGGGGCCCAGCTCGGCCGCGCCGCTGAAGGCCTGCACGGTGCGCACGGGGCGCTGCACGGGCGACAGCGCTGCGCCCTCCTTGCCCACAATCCAGTAGCGGCCCAGTTGCAGGTCCACCAGGTCGCCCTCTTCCAGGTAGACGATCTGGTCGGTGACTCCAGCCAGGGCCATGGCGTCGCTGGCCAGAAAATGCTCGCTGCTGTCCTGCCCCACGCCCAGAATCAGGGGAGAGCCCGCGCGCGCGCCCACCACGCGGTGCGGCTCGTCCTTGTGCAGCACGGCGATGGCGTAGGCGCCGCGCAGCTCGCTGACCGCCGCCCGCACGGCCTCGAACAGATCGCCGCCGTAGTGGCTGTCCACGAGGTGGGCGATGACCTCGGTGTCGGTCTGGCTGGTGAACACGTAGCCGCGCGCCTGCAGTTGCGCGCGCAGCTCCTCATGGTTTTCGATGATGCCGTTGTGCACCAGCGCCACGCGGCCAGGTGGGCCCGCACCATCGCTGCCCGGGCCGTGGCTGAAGTGCGGGTGTGCGTTGCACACGACCGGCGCGCCGTGCGTGGCCCAGCGGGTATGGGCGATACCTGTGGCCCCTTCGATATGGTCGGCAAGGACCTGCTCCATCAGGTCGGCCACACGGGCCGTGCTGCGGGCGCGCTGCAGGCCCCCGCCTGAAGTGCCTTGGCGCGCGGCATCCAGGCTGGCGGCATGCACGGCCACGCCACAGGAGTCATACCCCCGGTATTCCAGCCGCTGCAGGCCCTGCACCAGGATGGGAACGATGTTGCGCCTGGAAACCGCGCCGACGATGCCGCACATAAGGAAACTCCTGCTCGATGGGAATGGGGCCATCGTAGGCAAGGTAGTGAATAATTTTTGATTGATTTTTAGCTGTTTATGAAATTTAATTTCACATATTTAGATATGCGAAATTTTCAATCAAAATAAAGTAATTTATGGAATCAATGGCGCTTGATGCGATCGACCTGCAACTGCTCGACCTGCTGCAGCGCGATGCCGGGCAAAGCAACCAGCAACTGGCCGAACAGGTGCATGTGTCGCCCCCCACCTGCCTGCGGCGCGTGCGGCGCCTGCACGAGGCCGGGCTGATCGAGCGCCAGGTGGCCATCGTGCAGCCCGACCGCCTGGCTGCGCTGCAGGGCCACGGGCTGGCGTGCATCGTGGAGGTGTCGCTCGACCGCCAGGGCGCCGAGCAGCTCGATGCCTTCGAGGCCCGCGCCGTGCGCGAAGACGCCGTGCAGCAGTGCTGGCGCGTCTCGCCCGGGCCCGATTTCGTGCTCGTGGTGCACACGCGCGACATGCCGGCCTATCTGCAGCTCACGCAGCGCCTGTTCACGGGCGATGCGAATGTGCGCAACGTCAAGGCCTTCTTCGCCACGCGCCGCGCAAAATTTGAGACAAAAGTGCCTCTAACGCAAGGCTGACAAGCGTCAGCAGCTATTTATTCAATAGCATTGCAATCATTCCTCTTGCCATGCCCCGCCAGATGCGTAGAGTGGCCAGCGCAGCAGGAGGTGCGCATGGAATTCAAGGATTACTACCGAACCCTCGGTGTGGACAAGAACGCCACGGCCGACGAGGTGAAGAAGGCCTTTCGCAAGCAGGCGCGCAAATTTCACCCCGATGTCAGCAAGGAGCCCGACGCCGCCCAGCGCATGGCCGAGGTGAACGAGGCCCACGCCGTGCTTTCCGACCCCGAGCGGCGCGCTGCCTACGACGCCCTGGGCGCCCAGGCGGCGGCCCAGGGGGCACGCGCTGGCGGTGACTTCCGCCCACCGCCGCACTGGGATGCGGGCTTCGAGTTCACCGACGACGGGGGCGCCCCCGATGGCGCGGGCCATTACAGCGACTTTTTCGAGCAGCTCTTCGGCCGCGCCGCCCATGCCCGCCATGCCCAGGCAGCGCGGGGCACGCACGGGGGAGGCCCCCCGCCGCAGCGGCGCGGCACGGACCACCATGCCAGCATCGAACTGGACCTGCAGGACGCCTACCACGGCGCACAGCGCACCATCGAACTGCGTAGCGCGCACCTGGGCGCGGACGGCCATGTGGTCCCGGAGCAGCGCAGCCTGCAGGTCAAGATTCCCAAGGGCGTACACGAGGGCCAGCTGATCCGCCTGGCCGGCCAGGGCGGCCCGGGCCTGGGCGGGGCGCCGGCGGGCGACCTTTTTCTCGAAGTGCACTTCCGGTCCGACCCGCGTTGGCGCGCCGAAGGGCGCGATGTGTACCAGCGCCTCGCCCTGGCCCCCTGGGAAGCCGCGCTGGGGGCCAGCATCGAGGTGCCCACCCCCACGGGCACGGTGGAGGTGACCGTGCCCGCCCGCTCGCGCGCCGGGCGCAAGCTACGGCTGCGCGGACGGGGCATTCCGGGCGCGACACCGGGCGACCTGTATCTGGAACTCGACATTGCCCTGCCCCCGGCAGACACCGACGACGCCCGCGCCGCCTGGGCCGCGCTGGGCAAGGCCTTTCCCCACTTCAACCCGCGCCAGACCGCGCGAGTGTAATGCTTCACTCTTATTGGTACTTTCAGAGCCCCGAAAAAGCTGCACGGCTAGGCGCAGCGCGCAGGCAATGGCCGCGCCCTTGTCAAGCGCTGCAACGACGCTGTGCGGCTTTTTCGGGGCTCCCTTCGGGCGAGTGCCCAAGGGGCCATCTGCGTTGTTGCAGTGGCTTGACGTAACCCGTTATGCCTGCGCCCCTGCGCCTAGCAGCTGACCCCTTGGGCTCTCGCTGAAAGTACCAATAAGAGTGAAGCACTACACCAGGAGCCTGACCATGCCCCATGCCTTCCATATCCCGGCCCAGATGGGCGAGCTGATCGAAGAATCCATGCTCACGCTGGACGACCTGGCACGCGCCTGCTGCCGTGCGCCCGAGTGGGTGAGCGAGCGCGTGGAGGCCGGCGTGATCACCCCCGCGCAGCCCGGCGCGGGCCTCTCCACCTGGCGCTTCAGCAGCACCACCGTGGTACGCGCCCGGCGCATCGCACAACTGGAGGCCATCTTTGGCGCAGACCCGTACCTGGCCGCCCTTACCGCCGACCTGATGGAAGAAGTGGCCACGCTGCGCCGCCGCCTGCACCGTATCGAGGAGCAAGGCAGCGCGCTGTAAGACGGCCGTAACCGTTCGTCTGGTAGGCTTTGGCGGTGCGGGGCAGGACACCCCCGGCACTGCCGACGCACCCCATGACCGCCCCTTCCGCCAACCCACCGCATCACGCCCCGCGCAATCACGGCGGCATGGGCCCGGCCTCGCGCAAAAACACCTACCGCCACATCTACCCGCTGCGCACACTGGGCATGGGCCTGGGAGGGCTGCTGCTGGGCAGCGTGCTGTATGGCACTCCGTCGCCTGCATGGACATGGTGGCTGCTGGCCCTCGGCGCGCTGGGCTGGCCGCACCTGGCGTACCTGCTGGCACGACACAGCCGCGACCCCTACCGCGCTGAAGTGCGCAACCTGCTGATCGACTCGGCCATCGTCGGCCTGTGGGTACCGCTGATGCACTTCAACCTGCTGCCCAGCGTGGTGCTGGTGGCCGTGACCACCTACGACAAGTTCAGCACCGGCATCAAGCGCCTGTGGCTGTATTCGCTGCCCGGCAGCTGGGCACGGGCGCGCTGGCCACGCTGCTGCTACGGCCCGAGCCGCGCCTGGAAAGCTCTCTGCTGGTGGTGATCTTCACGCTGCCCGTGATCATCGTGCACACCATGGCCGTCAGCGTGGCCAGCTACCGGCTGATCCGCACCGTGGCCCGGCAGAACCGTGAGCTGGAGGCCATGCGCCGCACCGACGCCCAGACCGGCCTGGCCGCGCGCAGCCACTGGCAGGAGCAGGCCAGCGCCAGCCTGGAGCGTTTTCACGCCAGCGGCGAGCCCGCCTGTCTGCTGATGATCGACATCGACCACTTCAAGCCCATCAACGATGTGCACGGCCACACCGTGGGCGACGAAGTGATCCGCGCCGTGGGGCAGGTCATCCTGGACTGCGTGCGCGCCCACGACCATGCGGGCCGCTACGGCGGCGACGAATTCGCGGTGGTGTGCAGCGGCGTGCATGCCGACGAAGCGCAGGCCATTGCCGAGCGCATCCGCGACCGCATTGCCGCCGTGCGCCTGCGCGAGCTGCCCGAACTGCAGCTGACCAGCAGCATCGGCCTGGCCGAGACAGGGCGCAGCCACATCAGCCTGCGCGACTGGATCAACGATGCCGACACCGCCCTCTACCGCGCCAAGCACGGCGGGCGCAACCAGGTGGCCGGCTCCCGCGCGCCCATGCCGCCCGGCATACCCACCCCGCCGCAGCCCGCGTGACACGGTTCGTGCCGGCTGCGCGTGTTTGGAAATTTAAGCAGGAACAGGCTCTAGCGCCCGCCCATCAAGCGCCAATAGCTATTAATAAAATAGCGATTTCAGCCCGGCCAGCCCACACGCACCGTGCAACCCTCGCCTGGCACGGCCGTGGCGCTGGCCTCCCCGCCATGGCGCCGCACGATGGCGCGCACCGCCGCCAAACCGGCCCCCACGCCCTCGAATTCGCTCTCGCGGTGCAGGCGCTGGAAGACGCCGAACAACCCGGCCGCCTGCGCGGGGTTGAAGCCCGCGCCGTTGTCCTGCACGGCCAGCGTGAACCGGCCGTCCGCGCCGCGCTCCCAGCCCACGGCGATGCAGGCGGGTTCGCGCCCCCGCGTGAACTTGAGCGCATTGGCCAGCAGTTCGGTGAGCATCTGGCGCAGCAGCGTGGCATCGCCCTGTACGGTGGGCAGGTCGGGCGCAATCTGCCACTGCACGCTGCGGCCCTGCGCGGCCTCGGCCAGCGGGGCGCGCGCCTGCTCCACCAGCGCAGCCAGGTCCACGGCCTCGCGCCGCAGGGGCGCCCGGGCAATGCGCGAGAGCGCTAGCAGCCCTTCGAGCATGCGACCCATGCGCCGGGCGGACTGGTCCATGGTGTCGAGAAAGGCCAGCGCCTCCTGCTGTGCATCGGCGGGCAGACCGGATTCCTGCAGCAGCTCGCGCACCAGCGGCCCGTAGGAGGTGATGTGGCGCAGCGGCGCACGCAGGTCGTGCGACACGGCGTGCATCCAATCCTCCATGCCGGCGGCCTGTTCGGCCAGCTGTGCGTCGCGCTGCGCCAGCAGGGCGCGCAGCGCCGGGGCGTCAAGGCGGTCGTAGGGGTCCGTGCTCATGGCTTGGGCTGTTTGGTGGGCCGCTGCCAGTCGGCAATGCTGACCTGCTTGCCGCGCGCCACACCCAGGGCTCCCGCAGGCACATCCTTGGTGATGGTGGAGCCGCCGCCCACCGTGGCCCCGGCGCCGATGGTGACGGGCGCCACCAGCACGCAGTTGCTGCCGATGTGCACGTCGGCCCCGATCACCGTGCGGTGCTTGTTCGCACCGTCGTAGTTGGCGGTGATGCTGCCCGCGCCGTAGTTCACGCGCTCGCCCACGCTGGCATCGCCCAGGTAGGCGAGGTGGTTGGCCTTGGCGCCGTCGGCCAAGGTGCTGTTCTTCACCTCGACGAAGTTGCCGATGTGCACCTCGCGGCCCAGTTGTGCACCGGGGCGCAGTCGCGCGTAGGGGCCGATGAGCGCGCCCTCGCCCACGCGGGCGCCAAGCTTCTCGCCGTCGATGTGGGTGTAGGGGTGAACGATCGCTCCCGCCGCGATGGTGGCGTTGGCGATGCAGCAGTGCGCGCCGATCTGCACGCCCTCACCCAGCTCCACACGGCCGGTGAAGATGCAGCCCACGTCGATTTCCACATCCTGGCCGCACACCAGCGCGGCGCGCGTGCCGGTGCGGGCGTCGTCGCGCAGGTCGAAGCGCGCCGGGTCGGCCAGGCGCACGCCCTGCTCCATCAGCGCCTGGGCCTGGCGCAGCTGGTGCGCGCGCTCCAGCTCGGCCAGTTGCAGCGGGCTGTTCACGCCGGCCACCTGCAGTGCGTCGCTGATGCGGTGCGCCGCCACGCCCTGTCCGTCCTGCACGGCCATGGCCACGATGTCGGTCAGGTAGTACTCGCCCTGAGCGTTGTCGTTGGTCAGGCGCGCCAGCCAGGGTGCGAGCAGGCGCGCGGGCACGGCCATGATGCCGCTGTAGACCTCGGTGATGGCGCGCTGCGCTTCGCTCGCGTCCTTGTGCTCGACGATGCCGCGCACGGCGCCATCGGCACCCCGCACGATGCGGCCGTAGCCCGTGGGGTCGGCCAGCTCGACGGTAAGCAGCGCCAGCCGCTTGCCCGCGCAGGCATCGACCAGCGCGCGCAGCGTCTCGGGCCGGGTCAGCGGCACGTCGCCCGAGAGCACCACCACGGTGCCGTCCGCGCGCAGGTGCGGCACGGCCTGCTGCACGGCGTGGCCGGTGCCCAGCTGCGGCTCCTGGCGCACGAATTTCAGGTCAAAGGTGCTTCCACCGCTCGCTGCACCTGCGGTGGCAGCTTCTACTTCGATAGCACCGTGGCCGGTGATGACGGTCGCGCTGCGCGCCTGCAGGTGCGCCGCCTGGTCGAGCACATGGTGCAAAAGCGGTCGGCCCGCCAGGCGCTGCAGAACCTTGGGAAGGCGGCTTTTCATGCGCGTGCCCTTGCCGGCCGCCATGATGAGGATGTCGAGTTGCGTCATGAAAATCGGTGGTGTTCCGGCACGGGCCCGCCCCGTCCGGATGCGCACGGATTATCCGCCGCCGCAACCGGTCTGCGGCACGCGCGGCGCCAGCGCGTAGCGCGCCAGCCCGGCAAACAGGCGCCCCGCTGCGCCCGCAGCCATGGCCACGGCCCGGCCGAGGCATCCCAGGGCCTGCGACAGGTCACGCAGCGGAAGTGCCACGCCGCGCTCCCATTGCGCCGACAGGGGCACGGCATGGGGCGCCGCAGCGGCATCCCAGCGGAAGGCTGCAGCCGGCCAGCCCGCCCCGGCCCAGGGCTCGATCACCACATGGCGGCCGGGTTCGACCACCAGGCGTTCGCCCGCCGCCAGCACATGGTCAGCGCCGGGCCCCGGGCCGTCCGCCCCGGTGAGCCACACGCGGCCCAGGGTGATTTCCAGCACGCTGCGCTCGCGCGGGCACAGCGACAGAACACGCCCGGCTGGCAGCTTCCAGTGGCCCGCCAGCGCGCGGCCGGGCGTGGGAGCGGCGGTGGGGTGCGACAACGGCGATAGAGAGGACATGGCAGGCTCCTTGGCATCAATGAAGTTTTCCGATGCGCTCATGTTCCTCTTCATTCCATTCACGGTCCAATGAAAACGCGCTACGCTATTGATTCCTTAAACGCATCAATCAACCCCATGAGCAGCCCGCAGAACTCCAGCCCCCTGCTACGCACCCGCCCCGTCGGTGCAGGCCACTGGCGCGCCTTCCTGGCCGTGGCACGGCATCTGAACTTCCGCGCGGCAGCCGACGAGCTGGCGCTCACGCAGTCGGCCGTGAGCCGCCAGATCCAGGCGCTGGAAGACGAAGTGGGCGTGCCGCTGTTCCTGCGCCACACGCGCGCCGTGGAGCTGACCAGCGCCGGCGCGCAACTGCAGCGCGCCGTGGTGCCCGCGCTGGAGCGCATGGACGCCGCCGTGCGACTGGTGCGCCAGACGGCAGGGCGCAAGAGCGTGGCCATCACCACCTGGGCGAGTTTTGCCTCGACCTGGCTGATCCCGCGCCTGGAGGCCTTCCAGCGCGAGAACCCCGATATCGATATCCGTATCGACGCGAGCGACGCCTCCGTGGATCTCGACACCGCCGATGTGGACCTGGCGCTGCGCTACAGCCTGCCCGGCACGCGCCTGGAGGGTGCCGAGCGCCTGTTTGGCGAGCAGCTGGCGGTGGTGGCCAGCCCCTGGCTGCTCAAAAGCATGCCGCCCCTGCGCGCACCAGCCGACGTGGCGCAGTTCACGCTGATCGAGGCGGGTGACGCGCACCGCAACCAGCACCTGGAATGGCTGTCCTGGCGCCGCTGGTTTGATGCCCAGGGCTGCCCTTTGCTGCAGCCGCCGCGCTGGCTGTATTTCAACTACGCGCACCAGATCGTGCAGGCCGCCCTCAGCGGTCAGGGTCTGGCGCTGGCACGCATGCCGCTGATCGCCGATGCACTGGCCAGTGGCGACCTCGTGGAGGTGCTGCCCGGCCACCGGCTGGACTCGCCGCTGGCCTACTGGCTGCTGGTCGGGCCGCGCAGCAGCCCGCGCCCCGAGGTGCAGGCCTTCTGCGCCTGGCTGCGGGCCGAAGCAGCGCGCACACGCCAGTCCGTGGGCGACACCGATGGGTTGAATGCAACAGCCGGCAAGGCAAAACCCTAAACCATGTTGTTGATATGGTTTTGAATTGAGGGAGGTCAAACCCGGACCGGGCCATCCCCCCTAAAACCCGGGAATTGCGCTCCAGGCCTGCGCACCGGGCCGGGCTGCATCCATTCACACCCGAGGGAGATCCGGATGACGTTCATGCCGTGGACCAGCGAACTGGAGCTGGGGGTAGCGGAAATCGACCGCCAGCACCAATGGCTGGTGCAACTCACGAACAACCTGCACGACGAACTGTCGCAGCCCCAGCCGCGGCGCGAAGCCATCGGCGAGGTGCTCGAAGGCCTGGTGGACTACACCCACAACCACTTCATCGTGGAAGAGGTGCTGTTCCAGCAGCACGGCTACCCCGAAACCCCCGCGCACAAGGCCGAGCACGACGGTTTCACCAGCAAGGCCATGGAACTGCTGATGCGCTTCGAGACGGGCGAGGAAATCACCTTCGAGGCGCTCGACTTCCTCAAGGAATGGCTGATCCACCACATCTGCAGGGTGGACCGCGCCTACCTGCCCTTCTTCCAGTCCAAGGGCCTGGCCTGATGTTCAGCCCAGCGTGACGCGCGCAAACTTGCGCTTGCCCACCTGCACCACATAGGTGCCCGCTGCCAGCTTGAGGCCGCGATCGCTGACCACCGCGCCATCGACGCGCACACCGCCGCCCTCGATCAGGCGGCTGGCTTCGCTGGTCGAGGGCGCCAGATTGGCCTGCTTCAAAACAGCACCGATTCCCAGCGGCGCGCCTGACAGGCTCACCTCCGGAATCTCGTCGGGGACGCCGCCCTTGCTGCGATTGATGAAGTCCTGCTCGGCGGCGTCGGCCGCCGCCGCATTGTGGAAGCGCGCGGTGATTTCCTTGGCCAGCAGCACTTTGGCGTCCTTGGGGTTGCGCCCGCCTTCGACCTCGGCCTTGAGCCGGGCAATCTCTTCGAGCGAGCGGAACGACAGCAGGGTGTACCAGCGCCACATCAGCGTGTCGGAGATGCTCAGCACCTTGGCGAACATGGTGTTGGCGTCTTCGCTGATGCCGATGTAATTGTTCTTGGACTTGGACATCTTCTCGACGCCGTCCAGGCCTTCGAGCAGCGGCATGGTCAGGATGCACTGCGGCTCCTGGCCGTATTCCTGCTGCAGGTGGCGGCCCATGAGCAGGTTGAACTTCTGGTCGGTGCCGCCCAGTTCCAGGTCGCTCTTGAGCGCCACGGAGTCGTAGCCCTGCATCAGCGGGTAGAGAAACTCGTGCACGCTGATCGAGTTGCCGGCGGTGAAGCGCTCATGGAAGTCGTTGCGCTCCATCATCCGCGCCACGGTGTACTTCGCGGCCAGCTGGATCATGCCGGTGGCGCCCAGCGGCTCGCACCATTCGCTGTTGTAGCGGATCTCTGTGCGCGCCGGGTCCAGCACCAGGCTGGCCTGGCGGTAATAGGTTTCGGCATTGACCTTGATCTGCTCGGGCGTGAGCGGCGGGCGTGTGCTGTTGCGGCCCGAGGGGTCGCCGATCAGGCTCGTGAAGTCGCCGATCAGGAAGATCACCTGATGGCCCAGGTCCTGCAGCTGGCGCATCTTGTTGAGCACCACCGTGTGGCCGATGTGGATGTCGGGCGCTGTGGGGTCCAGCCCCAGCTTGATGCGCAGCGGCTGGCCGGTAGCCTCCGAACGCGCGAGCTTCTTCACCCATTCGTCCCGGGGCAGAAGCTCCTCCACGCCGCGCAGCGAAATTTCAAGCGCTCGTCCTACACCATCAGTGATCGGATCAGATGTAACAAAGGATTGATTCATAAGGGTTTTCTTGGGTGTACCGCGCCCATGGTTCGCTATACTTGCGGCCACATTGCAGTGGCGGATTCTAAGTGGCCCGCCCTTGGGGGTTCTCCTCCATGTCCTGCGGCACTGACAGTCTGCCCGCCTTGCAGCCTCTGGCACCCCTGCCTGAGCGCCCAGCAAGGCGTGCGCTCACCCTGGGGATCGACTCTTGAACAACGGCCTGACCACCGCCAGCCTCGCATTGCGCGACCGCATCACCCAAGGCATCCAGAATCACCCCAAACGCATTACAGCCCTCCTGGCAGCCCTGCTGCTGACCGGCGGTGGCGGCGCGTTTGCCGTAGCCTCGCTGGCCCCCGACCCGGCCGACCTGCCCGTGCGCCAGGTTGTACTGCCCGTCACGTCCCTGGCCAGCGGTCTGTCGCTGGCCGAAATGGCCGATCAACCCGGTTTTTCGCTGTTCCGCACCGAGCAGGTCCGCAGCAGCGACACGGTGGAGTCGCTCCTGCAGCGCATGGGGGTGGCCGACCCTGCCGCTGCCGCTTTCCTGCGGCGCGACAGCCATGTGCAGAAGAACCTGATGGGCCGTACCGGCCGCCTGGCATCCGCCGAGACATCTGACGACCACCGCCTGCTGCGCCTGACGGCGCGCTGGGCGCCTGACGAGAGCGGGGAGTTCAAACGCCTGGTGGTCGAAAAAACCGAGGCAGGGTTTGCCTCGCGCATCGAGACCGCCCCGCTCACCACCTCCAGCCGGCTGGCTGGCGGCGTGATCCAGAGCTCCCTGTTTGCCGCCACCGATGCAGCGCGCATCCCCGACGCCGTGGCGGTGCAGGTGGCCGAGCTGTTCTCGGGCGACATCGACTTCCGCCGCTCCCTGCGCAAAGGCGACCGCTTTTCCGTCGTTTACGAAACACTCGAAGCCGACGGCGAACCCCTGCGCACCGGACGGGTGCTGAGTGCCGAATTCCAGAACAACGGCAAGTCCCACCAAGCGGTGTGGTTCCAGGAGCCCAGCGCCAGCCGCGGCGCCTACTACACCCTCGATGGGCAGAGCCTGCGCCGCGCCTATCTGGCCTCGCCGGTGGAGTTCTCCCGCGTCTCCAGTGGGTTCGCCATGCGCTTCCACCCCATCCACAAAACCTGGCGCGCCCACCTGGGCACCGATTTCGCGGCCCCCACGGGCACTGCCGTGCGCACCGTGGGCGATGGCGTGGTGGATTTCGCCGGCGTGCAGAACGGTTTTGGCAATGTGGTGTTCATCAAGCACCGCAACCAGCACGTGACCGTCTATGCCCACCTGAGCAAGATCCTTGTGAAGAAGGGGCAATCCGTCGAACAAGGCCAGAACATCGGCGCCGTGGGCTCCACGGGCTGGGCCACGGGACCGCACCTGCATTTCGAATTCCGCGTGAATGGAGCGCACCAGGACCCGATGATCATCGCGCGCCAAAGCGAGGCTGCGGCACCCGTTTCTGCCGCTGCACGCCCGGCGTTTGACCGCCTGGCATCCGTGATGCGCACCGAACTGGCCTCGGCCGAACTGATCCAGCAAGCCAGCGCAGAGTAGCGATGCAACCCCCTGTGGCGCGTCGCGCCTTCCCCCTTCTCTCGGCTGGCGCCGGGAAGGGGGACACCGCCAGCGCGGCGGGGCGGCCCTTGCGCGGCGGCCGCTGGCCTGGTTCGCGCACCCTTCACACCCCTTGGGATCACAAAACGACGTGACCTCTGCCCCCGCCCCAGAGTTGTACATCGGGCTGATGTCCGGCACCTCGCTCGATGGCGTGGATGCCGTGCTGGCCGACCTCTCCGGCCCGCGCTGCGTCGTGCTGGGGCACCACGCAGCACCGTTCGATGCCGCCACCCGCGCTGAACTGCTGGCCCTCAATACCCCCGGCACCAACGAACTGCACCGCGCGGCGCTGGCCGCCAATGCGCTGGCGCGCAGCTACGCCCACGCCGTGCATGCCTTGCTGGCACAGCACGGGCGGCCTGCCACCACCGTGCGGGCCGTCGGCGCCCATGGCCAGACGGTGCGCCATCGGCCCGGCGAATTCGACGGCACGGGCTACACACTGCAGCTCGGCAACCCGGCGCTGCTGGCCGAACTGACGGGCATCACCGTGGTGGCAGATTTCCGCAGCCGCGACGTGGCCGCAGGCGGTCAGGGCGCTCCATTGGTGCCAGCCTTCCACCAGCACATGTTCGGCCAGCCCGACCAGGGCTTGCTGGTGCTCAACATCGGCGGCATTGCCAACCTGAGCGTGCTGGACGCGAAGGGTGGCGTGCTGGGTTTCGACTGTGGCCCCGGCAACGCCCTCATGGACCACTGGTGCCAGCAACACACCGGCCAGCCCTTCGACCGCGATGGCGCCTGGGCCGCCTGCGGCCAGGTGCTGCCCGACTTGCTGGCATCCCTGCTAGGCGAACCCTTCCTGCAGCAGCCACCGCCCAAAAGCACGGGCCGTGACCTGTTCAACCCGCAGTGGCTGCAGGAGCGCCTCCAACGCTTCGGCCCGGTCCCACCGGAGGATGTGCAGGCCACATTGACAGAATTGACCGCAAGCGCTTGTGCAGCAAGCGTCTCAAGCTATCAAAAACAAAGCAGGTACCTGGCAGTCTGCGGGGGTGGCGCCTACAACCGGCATCTGATGGCGCGCCTGCAGGCGCTGTTGCCCGGCCTGCAGGTGGAGACCACCGAGGCCCACGGACTGCCCCCGCTGCAGGTGGAAGCCGCCGCATTTGCCTGGCTAGCCCGCCAGACCCTGTACGGTTTGCCTGGCAACCTCCCCAACGCAACGGGCGCCCGAGGCGCCCGTGTACTCGGCGGGATCTACCCCGCCTGAAGGTGGGTCAAAGGTTCAGGAAAAGCTGGAGCCGCAGCCACAGGTGGACGTGGCCCCCGGGTTCTTGATGACAAACTGCGCGCCCTGCAGGTCTTCCTTGTAGTCGATTTCAGCGCCCACAAGGTACTGGAAGCTCATGGCATCGATCAGCAGCGACACACCATTCTTCGTCATCACGGTGTCGTCCTCGTTGGTGATTTCATCAAACGTGAAGCCATACTGGAAGCCCGAGCAGCCGCCGCCCTGCACAAAAACACGCAGCTTGAGATCCGGGTTGCCCTCTTCGGCAATCAGATCCGCCACCTTGGCCGCCGCGCTTTCGGTGAACACAATGGGATCGGGCATTTCAGGAACGATTTCGGCAACGGCACTCATGGGAAACTCCAATTCTGGTCTGGGCAGGATGCTACTGCAATCCTTCCGGTAATCCACCCTACGGGTTGTTTGACGCCAATTTCAGTGTGGGCTTTTCATCCACCACCACATCGGCAGGGAACATCTTTCCGCAGATGGTGGCACCCTGGTGCATTTCCAGAGTCTTGTAGTGCACATCCCCGGCAACCCGCGCCTTGGGCTGCAGTTCCAGCATGGTGCAGGCATGCACCGGGCCATTGATCTGTCCGTTGACAATCACGTGGTCGGCATGCACCGCCCCTTCCACTCTGGCGGTCGCCGAGATGACCAGCAGCCCCGGCTTGTCGGAGCTCGCCCGCACATCACCGATCACTTCCCCGTCGATGCGCAGGCCATCACTGAAGTGAATATGCCCTTCAATGCGGCTTCCCTCGCCGATCAGGCTTTTGATGGGAGGTTGTTTGTTGCGGGAAAACATGGGTATAGCTCCTGGGCGCGGCCATTCGCGCCAATGATAAAGACGGTGCGCCGTGTCATTGCACGGCCTCCTCCCGGTCCAGCACCGCAGTCTGCGAGGCATGCACCACAGCCCCTTCCAGCACCCGGGCCGTGATGGTTTTTACCACGGTGCGCAAGGGCAGATCGACCACGCCTTCCATGCGCCGGTACTGGCGCAATTGCAGCGCCTGCCCTTCACCGCTCAGGGTCTGGCTCCAGGACTTTCCATCCCGGGTGCCCGCCACCACCAGTTCCAGACGCCCCTTGAACTCAGGCGCATTCTTGACAGGGCGCATCAGCAGCACCTGCCACCGCAGGTGGGTATCTGCCAGCAACTCGGCCTGCAGCCCCCGGATGGCGATGCTGCCACCCCCGGCGTTGGCAGGAATCAGTTTCTCGAAAAACCCGAGGTCTTCGCGCAAAGCGCGGTTCTCGGCCTCCGCCTGGCGCAGACGGGCCGTCAATTGCTCCAGGGCCGTGCGTTCGGCCACCAGCATGCTGCCCGAGGTGTTGGCCACCGCCTGGTGCTGCAGATTCTCCTCCCGCAAGCGATCGACCTCGGAATGCAAGCGCTGAAGCTCCTCACGGCTGACCGCATCCAGCCCCGCTATGGAGCGACCAAACTCGAACGCCCACAGGGCCACCGCCGCACAAAACCCGAAGACCACGGCCAGAACCAGCCAGCGCACAGGCCAGGGCATGGCACTGCGTACGGACATGCGGGGGGCGCTGATGGTCAGGCGGCGGCGCAGCAGTCGAAATCGCATGGGGGGTCTCTCTCCTATCGGACCCGCGCACCACCGGATGGGCGCAGGGTGCCGCAATATACCCCGGGCCCGCCCCGAAAACAGAAAAGCCGCAGCGGGCGACCCCGTTGCGGCTTTGCGGCAGGCAAAAAGCGGATTAACGCTTGGAGAACTGCTTAGCGCGGCGTGCAGAACGCAGACCGACCTTCTTGCGCTCGACTTCACGCGCATCACGCGTCACGAAGCCAGCCTGGCTCAGTGCCGACTTGAGGGTCGCGTCGTAGTCGATCAGGGCGCGGGTGATGCCGTGGCGGGCTGCGCCGGCCTGGCCGGACTCACCGCCGCCGTGCACGTTGATCATCACGTCGAAGGTTTCGGCGTGGTTGGTCAGCATGAGCGGCTGCTTGGCAATCATGATCGAGGTTTCACGGCCGAAGTAGGACTGGATGTCCTTGCCGTTGACCGTGATCTTGCCAGAACCTTTTTTCAGAAACACGCGGGCGACGCTGGACTTGCGACGGCCGGTGCCATTGTTCCATTCACCAATCATCTCAAGGCTCCTTACAGTTCCAGCACTTTGGGCTGTTGGGCGGTGTGGGGATGCTCTGCACCACCGTACACCTTGAGTTTCTTGATCATGGCGTATCCGAGCGGGCCCTTGGGCAGCATGCCCTTGACAGCCTTCTCCAGCGCGCGGCCGGGGTGCTTGGATTGCATGTCGCGGAAATTGGTGGCCGTGATGCCGCCGGGGTAACCCGAGTGGCGGTAGTACACCTTGTCAATCGACTTGGTGCCGGTGACCTTGATCTTTGCTGCGTTGATGATGACGATGAAGTCACCGGTATCAACGTGAGGCGTGTAAATGGCTTTGTGTTTGCCGCGCAGACGGAGGGCAACTTCGCTGGCTACCCGGCCGAGCACCTTATCGGTGGCGTCAATCACAAACCACTCGTGCACGACCTCAGCGGGCTTTGCGCTGAATGTAGACATGAGATTTCTCTTTCGAGGGTTTGACCGGCCAAAAAAGGGGCCGGTGTCCTTGGCGCTCTTTTCCACGATCGGTGTTTCTCTTGAAGTGGAAACCTCTTAGGTGGTACTTGCAAAACGGGCCCGAAGACCTTTTTCACACTTCGCCGCGGAGCACGCAAGCGCTGCGAAGCCAAGCATTATACAAAGTTTTTCAGAATCTGAAAACAGCGCGGCAGCCCACCATGCCACTGCATGGCCATGGCCGGTTCAGTTGGCCAGTTGCTGTCTTTCCAGTGGCTCCATGCGGCGACGGAAATCCACACAGGCGGGCAGCTCTGCAAAAGCCGGTTTGCGGCACTCCTCACGCAGGCACATGCTGTGCGTCAGAACATTGGTGTTTTCGCACAAGCGCACCGGTGGTGCTGGCCGCTGTGGCGGTGCCACGGGCGGCGGCGGCGGGGGCGGCGGAGGGGGCTCTGGCGCAGGCACCGGGGCCTGCACGGTCACCACCGGCGCCACGGGGGCTGCCGGGCGACGCACCCGGGGAGCCGCACGCGGATCGGACGCCGCCACAAAGGCGGGGGCAGGCACAGAGGCTGCCGAAGCGCCCCCGGATGGGGTGCTGGCGGCATCACCCACCGCCTCCGCCTGGGAATCCGCAGTGCCCGGGACGGAAGCCTGGGCCACCGCCGAGGCAGCCGCCGAAGCAGGCTCCGCCATTTCGGTAATGATGTGATCCACGGGTTGAGCAGCGCGGCTGCGCCAGCCATAACCTACCGCAACGGCCGCCACGACAAACGCCGCAGCCCCCACGGCCAGCCATGGCAAGGCCACGGCTTTGCCCCGCCCGCTGCGCTCCACCCGCTCCCCCACCACGGCACCGCGAGACGCCGGATTCTTCGAAGCACTGCGACTGTGGCGAACGCGCTCGGATTCGAGCGCCTCTCGCACGGCCCCGCGCCCTTCCGGAGTCGGATCGACAAAGCAGCTGTCCGGCACCTCGTCCATGACGACGGTGTCTCCCGCATCCAGGAACACCGTATCACCGGCTTCCACGGGCTCGGGCGCAGCACGCTCCGGCCTGGGGGCCGGGGCCTGCGGTGGCAGCTCCTCGGAAACAGCCGCGGCAGGAACAGAGGCCACTGGCACCGAGGTGCTCGTCAGCCGCCCCATCCGCGCGGACGTCACATCGACCGTGGGCACCACCACACCGGGGCCTGGCTGATCCGTGGGCTCGACCCAAAGATCGCCGAGTTCGGCGCGAAAATCGAAATACTCGATTCCTTCGGGGGGCGACGTCATCTCCATGACCTGCAGAAAGGCGTCGATGCTCTGGGGACGATCCTCGGGGCGCAATGCCAGGGCCTGGGAAATGGCCGCAACGAATGCGGGCGAATACTCCTGGCCAAACTGCTTGCGTACCGTCTTGGCGACCCGCGCAAAGGGCACCATGCGGTCCCGAATCGAGCGCAGGGTGGAGGGCAACGGCGTATCGTTGCACAGGCAGCCGTGCACCACCGCCGCCAGGGAATACAAATCGCTCCAGGGGCCCTGGGCCAGTTCGGCGTCACCATCGGCGTATTGCTCAATGGGGGCGTAGTTGACTTTCAGAACCGCCGTGTGCTTGCGGTCACGGTCATTGATGGCGTGCCGCGCCGCGCCCAGGTCCAGCAGTACCGGGGGGCCGACATCCTGCAGAAAGATATTGTCGGGAGACACATCCCGGTGCAGCGTCTGACCGCCGTGCAGAACCCGCAAGGCGCCCAGCACGCTCCACAGCACCTTGCGCAACCAGGCTTCTGGCGGGGGGGTGCGCATCTGGGCGCGCGCCTGCTTGAAAGTCATGCCGCTGTACAGGGGCATGACCATGTAGGCTGTGTTGTTCGCCTCCCAGAAGCGGAACACCTTCACCAGAGAAGGATGATCGAACTGCGCCAGCAGCCGCGCTTCGCCCACAAAAGAACGCAGCCCGGCCATGAAAGCCGCCTGATCTGCGGGCGAACGCGCCAGCAGCGAGCCATCGTCGGTGCGCGCAGCCAGCGCAGCGGGCATGAACTCCTTGATGGCCACGGCGCGGTGCAGCGAATGGTCGAAGGCCTTGTACACCATGCCAAAGCCCCCCACCCCCAGCAGGGCCAGGACTTCAAACTCACCCAGGCGGAAGCCGACCGGCAGGGCATCGACGTGCAGAACGCCCTTCGCGGGTGCAGATTTGGAACTTTCAGTCATGGTGAAAAACCGCAGGAATCATGTACGCAGAAGGTCCGCCGCAGGAGATACGAAAAGGCGCCATCATCCCACCCAAGGAGCCCTCAGGACACCACAAAACACACCGGGAAGGCAAAAAAAACCCTACTGCGTGTGTCATTTTGCCGATTGTGCACTGGCGCAAGACCCGTCAGTCATCCTGCCAGGAGCGGCGTACCCCGGCGGCGCATGGTTACCATAGGGGCATGTTCAGTTACCGCCACGCCTTCCATGCAGGCAACCATGCCGACGTGCTCAAGCACGCCGTGCTGATTGCCACCCTGCAATACCTGACCGAGAAGGACGCCGCCCTGACCGTGCTGGACACCCACGCCGGGGCAGGCCTGTACCGGCTCGACGGCGACTACGCACGCACCAGTGGCGAGGCCAGCGAGGGCATCCTGAAGCTGACCGCCGCCGACGCGCCCGGCGGCGCACTGGTGCCCATGCTGCAGGAGTACGTGGACACGGTCCGTGCCTTCAACCAGGGCAGTGGCACCAAGGTCTATCCCGGCTCGCCTTTCATCATCCAGCGCCTGTTGCGCGCGCATGACAAGCTCAAGCTGTTCGAGCTGCACCCCACCGACCTGCGTGCGCTGGCCGGCAATGTGGCACAGCTCGACGCGGGCCGCCAAGTGGCCGTGCTGCACGAGGACGGCTTTGAAGGCATCAAGAAATTTTTGCCTCCACCGGCCCGCAGAGCGCTTGTGCTGTGCGATCCCAGCTATGAAATGAAGAGCGACTACGGCAAGGTGCTGGACATGGTGCAGGACGCGCTCAAGCGCTTCGCCACGGGTACCTATGCCGTCTGGTACCCCATCATCCCTCGCCCCGAGGCGCACGACCTGCCGCGCCGTCTCAAGACCATGGCCCAGAAGGCGGGCAAGAGCTGGCTGCACGCCACGCTCACGGTGAAGTCCAGCAAGATCACGGAAAACGCCCAGGGCCAGACCAAGCGCCCCGGCCTGCCCGCCAGTGGCATGTTCCTCATCAATCCACCCCACACGCTCAAGGCCGCGCTCCAAGCGGCGCTGCCACAGATGGTGGAGCGACTGGGTCAGGATCGCAACGCCACCCACACGCTGGAGGCGGGCGGCTGAGCGGCCGGCGCCTCGGGCGCCGCGCCAAGCCAGGCGGCTCAGCGCTTGCAGCGTGCGATGAAGTTTTCCTCGAATCGCCGCAAGTCGTTTCTCTCACCTTCCGTGAGGTCGGTCCGCGCACGCTTGGCATGCAGGATGCGACGCGATTCCGCGCATTGCTGCGCAAAACGCGCCTCCTGCTCCCGGGATACCTGCTCCGCCAGTTGGGCCGATTTTTCTTCCTCCCGACGCTCCTTGTCGCGGCTGCGGCGCTCAAGGGAAATCTGCGAATAGGCATCACTCTCCTGCTCACTGCAGTCTCGCTCATATTCACGGCGCATGCCTGCCACCACGTCGGCTGCGATGCGGCGTGAATAGGCCGAGCGGATGTTGTCGTCCAGCGAACGACAGCGTGCACTCATGTACTGGTGATGCGAAGGCGCCTCCGGCTGAACGCGCACCGTCGCCGGAGAGCTGCGGGAGTACGAAGACTGGTACGAAGGGACCGCCTCCGCCACGGCCGCCGTGGTGCGGGTATCGGACGGACAGGGCCGGGACAGCACGAAAGAATTGCCATTGGAATCCCGGCAATGAAAGCGCGTCTGCGCGCCCACCCCCGACGCCCACAGCGCGCTGCAGACCACCACCATCAAGGCAAAGGCCCTTTTCATGACGTCCCCTCAGAAAGAAAAACGCGATGTTACGTTCGTTTTCCGAGCGAAGACTCCAGGCGGCGGCAAATTTCTAGAGTCGCCACACTCTGGTTCATGGTGTAGAAATGCAGCGCAGGCACGCCGGCTGCCAGCAATTGCTCGCACAGCCCCGTGACCACATCGAGGCCGAAGGCGCGGATCGAGGCCACGTCGTCACCGTACGCCTGCAGGCGCAGGCGGATCCAGCGCGGGATCTCGGCGCCACAGGCATCCGAAAAGCGCATGAGCTGGGTGGAACTGGTGATGGGCATGATGCCGGGCACCACCGGCACATCGGCCCCCTGGCGGCGCGCATCCTCGACGAAACGGAAGTAGGCATCCGCGCTGTAGAAATACTGCGTGATCGCCGCATCGGCCCCGGCCTGCACCTTGGTCACATAGGCCTTGAGGTCGGCCTCGGGCGAGCGGGCCTGTGGATGCACCTCGGGGTAGGCCGCCACCTCGATGTGGAAGTCCTGGCCGGTCTCGGCGCGGATGAAGGCTACCAGGTCGCTGGCGTAGTGAAACTCGCCGCCCATGCCGTAGCCACTGGGCAGGTCGCCGCGCAAGGCCACCAGGCGCTGCACGCCCATGGCCCGCAACTGTGCGAGCTGCTCGCGCACCGACTGGCGCGTCGCACCAATGCACGAGAAATGCGAGGCCGCGCTCACGCCCTCGGCCAGGATCTCGCGCACGGTGCCGAAGGTACCCTCCTGCGTCGAGCCGCCCGCACCGTAGGTGACCGAGCAGAACTCGGGCCGCAAGGCATAGAGCTGCTGGCGCACGGCGCGCAGCTTCTCCGCGCCCTCGGGCGTCTTGGGCGGAAAAAATTCAAAACTCACCGGCACGCCGGTGGATGGTGCGTTGGCAGCGGTCATGCGCCTCTCCTCGCAAAAACAAAGAACTCATGGTTGCCATCGCCGCCGCTGATCGGGCTGTCGATCCATGCCCGCACCTCCAGCCCCAGGCTGGCGCAGCATTCGCGGATGCGTTGCTCCACCACGGCGTAGAGCGATGCATCGCGCACGATGCCCCCCTTGCCCACCTGGCCGGGCTGCAGCTCAAACTGCGGCTTGACCAGCATCAGCAGGTGGCCGCCCGGCGCCAGCAACGGCACCAGCGCCGGCAGCACCAGTGTGAGCGAGATGAACGACAGGTCGCCCGTGACCAGATCGAACACCGGCTCGGTGCTCTCACCCATCCAGGCCTTCAGGCGGCGGGACGTGGCAGCTTCAGGCGGCACGACAGCGCCCTCCCGGGCGCGGGTCAGGTCGGCGTCCACTTCCTCATCCTGCACATCGTCGCTGTCGTCGTAGTCGGTCACCTCACCGTCGCCGGACATCCAGCGGTACGGGCTCTCGGGCTCCACATCGTCCTGCGGCGCGCGGGCGGCGCCTGGATCGGACCAGGCATCCTCCCAGGCTTCCTGCAACTGCGCGGGGCTGAGCGAGCGGGCGTTGATGCCTTCGAGACAGACCACCCGCGGATCGGCACGCAGTTGTGCATGCAGTTGCGCCTGCCCCACATCGACGCCCACCACCCGGCGCGCCCCGCGCTCCAGCAGACAGTGCGTGAAGCCGCCCGTGGACTGGCCCACGTCCAGGCATTGCAGGCCCTGCACCGTCAGGCCCAGAGCATCCAGGGCGCCGTCGAGCTTGAGCCCGCCGCGCGAGACGAACCGAGCCTCGGCAGCGTCGAGCAGGCGCAGCTCGGCGCCCTGTGGAATGTCGTCGCCGTTCTTGGCCACCGCCGTCCAGGGCGCCATGGCCCCCAGGCGCCATTCCACGCCGGCGGCGATCAGGCGCTGCGCCTGGGAACGGGTGGACGCCAGGCCGGAGTCGACCAGAAAAATATCTGCACGCATGGTGTTGCCTTGATAAAAAAAGCAGCCTCAAGGCGCATGAATAATGCGCCTCAAGCTATCAACTAAAGAGCAACTGCGTTCAGTAGCGGTAGGTGTCGGGCTTGTAGGGGCCCTGCTTGGGCACGCCGATGTAGGCAGCCTGCTCATCGGTCAGCTCGGTCAGCATGGCACCGACCTTCGTCAGGTGCAGACGCGCGACCTTCTCGTCCAGGTGCTTGGGCAGCACGTACACCTTGCCGTTCTCGTAGTAATCGCTGTGCGTGAACAACTCGATCTGGGCAATGGTCTGGTTGGCAAAACTGGACGACATCACGAAGCTCGGGTGGCCCGTGCCGCAGCCCAGGTTCACCAGACGGCCCTTGGCCAGCAGGATGATGCGCTTGCCGTCAGGGAAGATCACGTGGTCCACCTGGGGCTTGATTTCCTCCCACTGGCAGTGCTCTTCGAGCTTGGCGACCTGGATCTCGTTGTCGAAATGGCCGATGTTGCAGACGATGGCCTGGTCTTTCATGGCCTTCATGTGCTCGAAGGTGATCACGTCGCGGTTGCCGGTGGTGGTCACGAAAATGTCGGCCTTGTCGGCAGCGTATTCCATGGTGACGACCTTGTAGCCTTCCATGGCGGCCTGCAAAGCATTGATGGGGTCGATTTCCGTCACCCACACCTGGGCCGACAGGGCACGCAGGGCCTGGGCGCTGCCCTTGCCCACGTCGCCGTAACCCGCCACACAAGCCACCTTGCCGGCGATCATCACGTCGGTGGCGCGCTTGATGCCGTCCACCAGCGACTCGCGGCAGCCATACAGGTTGTCGAACTTGCTCTTGGTCACCGAGTCGTTCACGTTGATGGCGCGGAACATCAGCGTGCCCTTGGCAGACATCTCCTTGAGACGGTGCACGCCGGTGGTGGTTTCCTCGGTCACGCCGATGATCTGGGCGCTCTTGCGGCTGTACCAGGTGGCGTCCTCAGCCAGCTTGGCCTTGATGGCGGCAAACAGGATGCGCTCTTCTTCGCTGCCCGGGTTGGCGAGCACGCCGGGGTTCTTTTCAGCCTGCTTGCCCAGGTGCATCAGCAGCGTGGCATCGCCCCCGTCGTCCAGGATCATGTTGGGGCCTTCGCCCTCGGTGCCCGCAGGGCCAAAGTCGAAAATGCGGTGCGTGTAGTCCCAGTAGTCCACCAGGGTTTCACCCTTCACGGCAAACACGGGTGTGCCCGCAGCAGCGATGGCGGCAGCGGCGTGGTCCTGGGTCGAGAAGATGTTGCACGAAGCCCAGCGGACCTGCGCCCCCAGCGCCTGCAGCGTCTCGATCAGCACCGCCGTCTGGATGGTCATGTGCAGGCTGCCGGTGATGCGGGCACCCTTGAGCGACTGCTTGGGCGCGAACTCTTCGCGGATGGCCATCAGGCCGGGCATCTCGGTTTCAGCGATGCGGATTTCCTTGCGGCCCCACTCGGCCAGGCCGATATCGGTGATGGCGCAGTCGGTGAGGGTGGGGGCGTTGACGCGTGCGTTCATGGTGTGCTCCAAAGCATGTTTGAAAAACCACTCGCCGGGGGATGGGGTCGAAAGCTCACCACACGGAAAGTGGATGAGCGTCGTTGCTTGATGACTCCGAGCCTCACGCCCCGCCAATGCTGGGGACGCTGCAACGCTCCTCGGATGCGCTGGATTATAAAAGCAGTTGGGCCGCCCGTGCTGCGCCCCGTGCATGCCCGGTAAAATTGCGGGTTCGGCCGCTCTCCCCTAGGAGCCTGTCGGACTTGGGGCGTCGAAAGCGAAAATCGACCCCAGCGAGACCAGTTTTTGCCGGATTTGCAGCCCAATAGGCGAGCTATTGGGCAAAAAGACGGTAAAAAATGGGCCGCTGCGGTCAATTTGCAGCCGACGATTCGCAAGTCCGACAGGCTCCTCGGGTGCAGGAGCAGGCCCACCGTTTACCCCTGCAGGGCCTGCTCGCCCTGCCCACCTTCTGGAACCCCCTGTGTCCTACGCCCAAGAGACCCGGCGCCGCCGCACCTTTGCCATCATTTCCCACCCCGACGCGGGTAAAACGACGCTGACCGAAAAACTCCTGCTGTTCTCGGGCGCGATCCAGATCGCCGGCGCCGTCAAGGGCCGCAAGGCCAGCCGCCACGCCACGTCCGACTGGATGGAGATCGAAAAGCAGCGCGGCATCTCGGTGGCCTCCTCCGTCATGCAGATGCTCTACCGCGAGCATGTGATCAACCTGCTCGACACCCCCGGACACAAGGATTTCTCGGAAGACACCTACCGCGTGCTCACGGCCGTCGATTCCGCGCTGATGGTGATCGACGCCGCCAACGGCGTGGAAGCACAGACGCGCCGCCTGATCGAGGTCTGCCGCCAGCGCGACACGCCCATCATCACCTTCGTGAACAAGATGGACCGCGAAGTGCGTGACCCGCTGGACATCCTGGACGAGGTGGAGCGCGAACTGGGCATGCCCTGCTGCCCCATCACCTGGCCCGTGGGCCAGGGCAAGAGCTTTGGCGGCATCATCAATCTGCGCACGCAGACCATGACGGTGTTCACCCCTGGCAGCGACCGTGGCCCGAAAGACTTCGAAGTGGTGCCGCTGTCCGAGTCCGACCGGCTGCGCAAGCGCTTTGGCCAGCCGTTTGACGATGCGCTCGAGAGCATGGAACTGGCGATGGGCGCCTCGGCCGCGTGGAGCCACGAGGATTTTCTGGCCGGCAAGCTCACCCCTGTGTTCTTCGGCTCCGGTGTCAACAACTTCGGTGTCATGGAAGTGCTCGACGCCGTGGTGGACATGTCGCCGCCGCCCGGCCCGCGCGTGAGCACACTCGAAGTCAACAAGCAGCCCGTCATCAAGACCATTCAACCCGAAGACGAAGGCTTTGCTGGCGTGGTCTTCAAGGTGCAGGCCAACATGGACGCCAACCACCGCGACCGCATCGCCTTCGTGCGCGTGGCGTCGGGCAAATACACGCCGGGCATGAAGCTCAAGGTGCAGCGCACCGCCAAGGAACTGCGCCCCACCAGCGTGGTCACCTTCATGAGCCAGCGCCGCGAGGCCGTCGAAGAAGCCTACGCCGGCGACATCATCGGCTTCACCACGCACGGCGGCGTGCAGCTGGGCGACACCATCACCGACGGCGCCAGCCTGCAGTTCACCGGCCTGCCCTTCTTCGCGCCCGAAATGTTCATGACCGTGGTGCTGAAAAACCCGCTGCGCACCAAGCAGCTGCAGCAGGGCCTGGCCCAGCTGGGCGAGGAAGGCGCGATCCAGGTTTTCAAGCCCGACGCGGGCGGCAACATGCTGCTGGGCGCCGTGGGACAGCTGCAGTTCGAGGTGGTGCAGCACCGACTCAAGGCCGAGTACGACGCCGACGTGCGGCTGGAGGGCTGCCAGTACACCGGCGCGCGCTGGATCACCGCCGACACGCCAGCCGAGCTGCGCGAGTTCGAAAACGCCTACCCCCTGCGCATGGCGCACGACGCTGCCAACACCCTGGCCTACCTCTGCACCAGCCCGTACGACGTGCGGCTGGCGCAGGAGCGGTTTCCGAAGATCCACTTCCATCCACTGCGCGAGCATGCGGGGCTGAGTCTGGGCAGTGCGGGCTGAGACCATGCAGCCCCTGGACCATTGGCGCGCCGATGCCGGGCTGGCGGGCATCCTCACCGACATCGACGACACCCTCACCACCGAGGGAGCCATCACGCCCGATGCATTGGAGGCCCTCGCCGCGCTCCGCGCCGCCGGGCTGCATGTGATTGCCATCACCGGGCGGCCGGCGGGCTGGAGCGAGCCCTTTGCCACCACCTGGCCGGTGGATGCCATCGTGGCCGAGACGGGTGCCGTAGCCCTGTTGCGCGCGCCACAAAATACAAGCCAAGATGGCCTCCAGCCCAATGATGGCAAGCGCCAGCAGCTATCAAAATGGTATCTGCAGGACGCCTCCACGCGCGCAGCCAACCATGCGCGCATGCAGCAGGTGGCGCAGCAGATCCTGCGCGAGGTGCCCGGCGCCCAGCTCGCGCGCGACTCGGCGGGGCGCGAGACCGACATCGCCATCGACCACAGCGAGTTCACCCACCTGCCGCCCGAGGGCATCGCTCAGGTGCAGGAAATCATGCGCGCGGCCGGCATGACGGCCACCGTCAGCAGCATCCATGTGAACGGCTGGTATGGCACGCACAACAAGCTGGTGGGTGCGCGCTGGATCGTGCGCGAGCTGCTGGGCCGCGCGCTCGACGACGAACTCGACCGCTGGGTGTTCGTGGGCGATTCGCTCAACGACCAGGTGATGTTCCAGCACTTCCCGCACAGCGTGGGTGTGGCCAACGTGGCGCGCTTCGTGCCGCAGCTGCGCCACCTGCCGCGCTACGTGACCCAGGGCGCGCGCGGCGCGGGGTTCGCCGAACTGGCGCAGCACCTCCTGGCGGGCCGCGAACGCGCCAGGCCTTGAGTTCGGGCCGCCAGGCGGCGCCCGTGGCCCTTTTCCGTTTCCAAATCATTTGTGTCTAGGCGCGAAGCTGCAGACAGTGCTGTAGCACGGCAAGGCGAAGCAACAACGACACGGATGATTTAGAAATGGAATTACTCGACAGGCTTGGTATTGCGGGGCTTGCGCGGGCGGGATGCTGCGGCCTTGGCGGGAGCCGCCGCCGCTGGAGGCGCTTCCGCCGCTGAATCCCCCAGGGGCGCACCGCTTTCGGAGCGCGCCGGATTGTCCTCTGCGGCGGCGGCCTTGCGCCCGCCGGGCTTGCGTGCCGCCGAAGCGGTACGGCGGCTCCGGGGCGCAGGGGCGGCCACAGCGGGTTCGGCGCCAGCAACTGCTACCGGCTCTCCAACCGCCGCGCCCATGCTGCCTTCCCCCTCGGTGGAGGCGCCATCGCCGGCCGCTGCCTCCGCAGGCGCAACGGCCGGCGCCTGTGGGCGGAAATAACCGCCCGCCGGGCGCTCCGTCGGCGCGTCGCCACGGGGCTCGGAACGGGGCTCCACCCGTTCGTCGGCTGGCGCATCCTGTCGGCGTCCCCGCGATCGACCGCCCCGCGTCCCGCCCTCGCTGCCCCCGGGCGCTGCTTCCGGCGCCACCGCGACGGCATGGAAGTCGTGGCGGAAGTACCCAGCACCGCCCGAGCGCTCCATGGGCGCATCCAACCGGCCCACGGGATCGGGCCGGGCGGTTGCGCCGCCATGGCCGCGGTACACGTAGGCCCCCGACTTCTCGTCGCGTCCGAACTCCAGCAGCCCCCGCGCCTGCGCCTCTTCGAGCAGGTTGCCAAAAGTGCGGAAACCGTAATAGCTTTCGCTGAAATCGGGCTTTCGGCGCTTGATGGCCTCCTTGAGCACCGATGCCCAGATCTTGCCGCTGTCGCCGCGCTCGGACAGCAGGGCCTCGAAGGTCTCCACCGCCAGTTCCACGCCCTGGTTGCGGCGTGTTTCCTGGGTCTCCTTGCGGTGGCGCTCTTCTTCGGGGGTTCGGCGCGGTGCGGGCGGGTTGTTGCCCGGGCTTTGGCGGCGGGCCTGGGCGCGCTGGTTTTCACGCACCAGATCATCGTAGAAGATGAACTCGTCGCAGTTGGCGATCAAGAGGTCCGAGGTGGATTGCTTCACGCCCACGCCGATGACCTGCTTGGCGTTCTCGCGCAGCTTGGAGACCAGCGGTGAAAAGTCCGAATCGCCACTGATGATGACGAAGGTGTTGACGTGCGACTTGGTGTAGCACAGGTCCAGCGCGTCCACCACCAGGCGGATGTCGGCCGAATTCTTGCCCGACTGGCGCACGTGGGGGATTTCGATGAGTTCGAAATTGGCCTCGTGCATGGTGGCCTTGAAGCCCTTGTAGCGCTCCCAGTCGCAATAGGCCTTCTTGACCACGATGCTGCCCTTGAGCAGCAGGCGCTCCAGGACGGGTTTGATGTCGAATTTTTCGTACTGCGCGTCGCGCACGCCGAGGGCAACGTTTTCAAAGTCGCAAAACAGGGCCATGCTGATGCTGTCGGAAGGGGATGCCATGGAGATATGTCCGTTCAATGTCTGCACGGATCATCACACGGAACGCGGCGGCCCGATCAAGAGCCCCCCGGTGCGTGCCGACCGCCACGGCAACCTGCGCCATGGGCCCACGGCAAGCGAGCGGAACGACACAACGGGCGCGCCCCAGGCCAGCGCCCCAGCGCAAGGGCCGCCCTGGCTGCGCAGCAGCGTTTCACTTGCGTGCGCTGGGGGCGTCCCCCTCCCGCAAGCGCAGCGCAGCGAGAGAGGGGAAGCGGCGCAGCCGCTCCGGGGGTGAGTCCTACTTCGCCAGGCCCAGTTTTTCCACCAGCGCCTTCTCGCGCGCGAAGGTGTCTGCAGCGAACTTCTGGTACTGCGCGCTGCTCATGTACATGGGCACCATGTCGTAGCGGGCCAGGGCGGTGCGGTAGGTTTCCTGCTCCATGGCCTGCTTGAAGGCATCGTGCAGGCGCTTGACCACGGCAGCCGGCGTGCCCTTGGGCGCGCCGATGCCAAACGGCGAGTTCTGCACGATGTCCAGGCCCAGCTCCTTGAGCGTGGGCGCATCGGGGAACTTGGCCAGGCGCTCGGCGCCCCAGGTGTTGAGCACGCGCAGCTTGCCGGCCTCGACCTGCGGGGCAAAGCCCGTGGAGTCGGCCGCCGCCATGAGCTGCCCGCCCAGCGTGGCCTGCATCAGGTCGGCGCTGCCCTTGTAGGGCACGTGCAGCAGTTCCAGCCCAAGTTGCTGGGCGATCAGCTCCATGGTCAGGTGCGGGCTGGTCATGGTACCGGTGGAGCCGTAGCTCAGCTTGCCGGGGTTGGCCTTAGCCCAGGCGACGAAGTGCGTCCAGGTCTTGAGCGGCGAATCGGCCGGCACGACGACGCCGAAGGCATAGCCCGTGACGTTGAGCACGTAGCTGATGTCCTTGACCGGGTCCCAGTTGATCTTGGTGGTGTAGGGCAGGCGGAACACGCCCAGCGGGATCTGCGCCAGCGTGTAACCGTCGGGCTGGGCCGTCTGCAGCGCCTGCGCGGGCAGCGTGCCGCCGGCGCCGGGCTTGTTCTCGACGATCACCGGCTGGCCCAGGATCTTGCTGGCGTTGTCGGCCAGCGCGCGCATGGTGATGTCGGTCGGGCCACCTGCGGGGAAGGCGATCACGAGCTTGATGGGTTTGGCCGGAAAACTCTGGGCCTGGGCAGTACCCAGAGAGGCGGCAACAGCCAGCGCGGCGGCGCCCCACTGGAGGATGTTTCGACGTTGCATGGAGGGCTCCTGAAGAGACAAAACGTCCATTGGACCGCAATTGACGCACCGCAACATCGAGGAAAGCACCTACCCGCTGTCGCCCATGCGTCAGCCCCACCGGCACCACCGCACAGCCCAGGAAAACCCTGAACCCCGTATCAACCACAGGGATGATGTTGTAACCTGACGTAAACACCTCGCTGCACGCCCCACCAGCACCATGGAGACCGCTCCGATCCCGCCCATTTCGCTCTGGCGAGCCGAGTTCACCGACGCCGCCACCGAACAGGCCTACCGTGCCGATGTGCAGGGGCGCATGGCCCGACAGTTGCGCATTGCGCTTTGGGTCTGGGCGACCCTGCTGATGCTTTTTGCCCTGCCAGACTACCAGGCGCTGGGGAACAGCCCCGGTTTTCGGGCCCTTCTGGGGTACCGGGCGGCCACCGCCCTGTTGCTGCTGCTGGCCGCACGGGCCTTGCGCACACGGCCCTACCTGGCACCCCAGGGCCATCTGGTGATGGTGCTGGAGATGGTGGGCTACCCCTTTTTCTTTCTGTTCCAGTTTCTGCAGCCCGAAATGCGGACCTCGACGATTGGCATGCTCATGGTCGTCAACCTCAGCCTGTTCATCTTTGTCCCGGGCCGCGTTGCACTCGGCGCCTGGGTGGCCCTGGTGGGGGTGGCGGGCTCGGTCGCCTCGCTGCTGTTGACGGGAACCGCCTTGACCCTGGCGCCCGGGCTGACGCTGCTGCTGACGTTGCCTGCAGTGGTGGGATTCATCTCCGCCAACCGCCTGCAACGGGCGCAGCGCCAGGAATTCGTGGTGCGCAGCCGCCTGCAACAGGCCAATGCGGCCCTGCAGGACGAAATCGCCCGGCGCACCGAGCTGCAGGCCGAACTGCAACGCCAGGCCACCACCGACCCCTTGACCGGTCTGCTCAACCGCCGCGAGTTCGGACGGCGCTTTGGGCTTGATCTGGCCCGCGCCGAGCGCGACGCCAGCCCGCTGTCGGTCGCGCTGCTGGACCTGGACCATTTCAAGAAGATCAACGACCAGTTCGGTCATGCCGCAGGCGACGAGGTGCTGCGTCAGGTGGCCCGCCTGTCCCATGAGTGCTTTCGCAGCATCGACTGTGTGGGCCGCATGGGGGGCGAGGAATTCGCCGTGCTGCTGCCCGGGGCCACCCTGCCACAGGCCGCCACAGTGGCCCAGCGTTTCGCCCAGCGACTGGCAGCGACCCTGGTGGTGCATGGCGAGCAGACGATTCACCTGAGTGCCACCCTGGGGGTGGCTGAGCGCCTGCCCGAGGAACGCACACTGGACGCCATGCTGCAACGTGCAGACCAGGCCCTGTATGCCGGCAAGAACGCGGGCCGCAACTGCGTCATGCTGGCCCTGCCGGAGGGCACGGCTCAGCGCCATGCGCCCGAACCCGTGCACTCATCACCTCACTGACGACGGTCCCTCTCCCTCAGGCCTTGTAGGTGGACAGCAGGATGCTCGTCTCGGTGTTGGCGATGCCCGGCGTGAGGCGGATGCGGCCCAGGGCAGCATCAAACGCCTCCAGGCTCTCGGCGCGCACCTCGGCCACGATGTCCCAGCGGCCGTTGGTGGTGTGCAGGGTGCCCACCATGGGCTCGCCGCGCAGCGCGCGGATCACCTCGGGCGCGGCGTTGCCCTCCACGGCGATGCACATCCAGGCGCGGATGCGCTGCGGCTCCGAATCGGGCCGCAGGCGCACGGTGTAGCCGACGATGACGCCGCCCTCCTCCATCTTGCGCAGCCGGTTTTGCACCGTGCCGCGCGAGACGCGCAGCTTGTGCGCCAGCGTGGCCACGGGCATGCGCGCATCCTGGCGCAAGATGCTGAGGATTTCGCGGTCGGTGTCGTCGAGCTTGGTCATGGTGCTGATAGTGACTGGCGTTTCGCCAGATTTTGCAGCTATTTGACCAGTTTTCCGTCTTTTTGTTGGCAACGCCTGTTCGCACAATGCCTGCACCGCCCGCTATCGAACTGGTGGGCATCCACCTCGCTCCACACTGATCAGACGCTCGTGCGACACGCACGCTGCCACGCGCCACCTACCATGGCGGCTCGCAACCCTGGAGACCGCCCATGGCCCCCCCGACGTTTTCCACCCTGGTGTCCGGCTACAGCTTTTTCGAGGGCCCGCGCTGGCATGCGGACCGGCTCTGGCTGTCGGACTTCTATACGCGGCAGGTCATTGCCGTGGGCCTGGACGGCACGGTCGAAACCATCGCCGAGGTGCCCGGCCAGCCCTCGGGCCTGGGCTGGCTGCCCGACGGGCGGCTGCTCGTCGTTTCCATGCGCGACCGCAAGCTGCTGCGCCGCGAACCCGACGGCCGGCTGGTGGAGCACGCCGACCTTTCCGCCGTGGCCGGCGGCCATGCCAACGACATGGTGGTGGACCGCCAGGGCAACGCCTATGTGGGCAACTTTGGCTTCGACCTCATGGGCGGCGCACCCTTCGCTCCGGCACGGCTGGCCCGCGTGGCGCCCGACGGCACGGTGAGCGCCGTGGCCGAGGGTCTGTACTTCCCCAACGGTTCCATGGTCACGCCCGACGGCCGCACGCTGATCGTGGGCGAGACCTTCGGCAACCGGCTCTCGGCCTTCGACCTGCTGCCCGGCGGCGGCCTGGGACCGCGCCGCGACTGGGCCGTGTTCGGCCCGCTGCCACAGGGCGACAACCTGGCCCAGGTCATCGCGCAGACCCAGGTGGCCCCGGACGGCGCCGCGCTCGACGCCGAGGGCGCCGTGTGGCTGGCCGACGCCAACCACCGCCGCGTGCTGCGCGTGGCCGAGGGCGGCCGGGTGCTCGGTGAAATTGCCACGTACCCGTTGGGCGTGTACGCCTGCGCGCTCGGCGGACCGGACGGCCGCACGCTGTTCCTCTGCGTGGCGCCCGACTACCTGGAGCACAAGCGCAAGGCCGCGCGTGAGGCCGCCGTGTGGACCACACGGGTCGACGTGCCAGCGGCCTGTTTTTAAGAAAATTGGCCTCTGGCGTCCATCCATCAAGCGCCAACAGCTATCAATTCAAGAGCATTTCAGGCCTCATGGGGCAGCAGCGCGGCCCCCTCGCGCCGCGCCATCCACCACCCCACCTGCGCCAACCAGCCCAGCGCCAGCAGCACGGCCAGGGCAATGAGCCACTGGCCCAGGCGGGCCTGGTCATCGAGCAGGTAGGCGTTGCACAGGCGCAGCGGCGCATCGATGTAGAGCTGGCCCACCACGGCGGTCATGGGCAGCATGTTGCCGAGGAAGAAGCCCTGCACCACCAGCCCCGCCGCACGCCACGACAGGCGCAGCGCCGCGCCCGCCAGCACCAGCGCGGCACCCTTGGCGGCCTCGATGGTGCCGTCGCGCAGCGCCAGGTCCAGCGCGCGCGGCACCATCAGCACGGCCAGCACCCCGGCCACCCCCACCAGCCCGGCGATGCCGTGGGCGTTCCAGCGCGCCACGGCGCCACGCGCGCGCGGCGGCAGCGCGGCCGCCAGCAGCGCGCCCGCCACCATCAGCAGCGGAAACTGCAGCACCATGTGGCGCCACATGCTGGCCTCCAGCGCGTGGCGCAGCGTGGGCCAGGCCAGCAGCACGCACAGGGCCAGCCCCAGGGCGGCCTGGGTGCGCGGCGTGCAGCGGGGCCCGGCCGTCATGGCGCGCTCCGCGCAAGGTGGCGCGCGTAGTCCAGCGCGAGCTGCTGCTCGGCGACGTCGAACACGCGCACCATGCGGCCGCGCGCGTCGAACACCAGCAGCGCGGCGTTGTGCTCGTAGTCGCCCCGGCCGTCGGGCACCACCACCACGCCCAGGCGGCGCAGCAGGGCCTGCTCCTGCGCCGCGTCGGGCACGCGCACGAAGCGCCACAGCGCCGGGTCGGCCCGCAGGCCCTGGGCGTAGGCACGCAGCGCGGCCGGGTGGTCGTGCGCGCCGTCGAAGCTGATCGACAGCAGGCGCACATTGGCGCGCTGGCCCGCCGCGCGGTCGGCCTGCAGCGCCGCCTGCAACTGCTGGAAGCTGCTGCCCAGCGACAGGCAGACGCTCTGGCAGCGCGTGTAGATGAAGTCGGCGATGGTCACGCCGCCGCCCTGCGCCAGCAGCGCGGGCAGGTCGGGCGCGGCCACGCCCGGGCCGTCCACCGCCACGCGCGGCGCGTCCACGGGCTGCAGCACCACTTCCAGGCGGCGCGCGCCCTCGTCTGTCCAGACCTGGAAGCCGTGCGTGAGCCAATCCGCCGCCGCGTAGCCGCACAGCGCCAGCAGCAGGCTCAGGACGGCGGTGCGCAACATGGCCTTAGCGCGCCAGGGCTTGGAGCGCGGCGCCGCCCTCAAACGGCGTGGAACGGTCGCTGGCCTTGCGCTCCTGTGCGAACCGCTCCGGCGTCAGCGGCGCGGCCTGGTTGCCCCAGGCGCTGCGGATGTAGCTGGCCACGGCGGCCAGTTCGGCGTCGCCGAGTTGCCGAAAGGCCGGCATGGCGCCCTCGTAGCTTTTACCGGCCACCGTGATCGGGCCGGTCACGCCATGCAGCAGGATGTTGGCCAGCACGCGCGGCTCGCCCTTCACCCATTCCGAGCCCGCCAGCGGCGGGAACACGCCGGGGAGGCCCTGTCCCGTGGCCTGGTGGCAGGCCGCGCACTGCGCGGCAAACAGCGCCTTGCCATCCACGGCGGCGCCCGCTGCGGCCGGCGCGGGGCCGGAGAGGTCGGCCACGGTGCGACGGTCACCCAGGGCAGAGTTGCCGAAGGGTTCGGACAGAACAATGTAGCCCACGCCGAACAGCACCATGGCCAGCGTGATGGCCGCAGCCATCAGCGGCACGGGGCGGATGCGTTCCTCGGGGTCGGCGTTCTCGCGCTCCTGCGCGCGGTGCGAAGTGTCTTGGTCGAGCATGGGCGTCCTCAGGAGGCAGACCCGGCGGCCGGGCCGGCGGCGCTGCGCGGCGGGGGCGGCAGCACGGGGTAGGTGTGGTCCAGGCCCTGCAGGTACTTCACCAGGTCCAGCGCCTCGGGGCGCGCCACGACCACCTTGCCGGCGGGGCCCTGGCCCGGCGGCAGCTTGACGACCTCGTCGCCCGGCTCGGCGGCGGCCTTGGTCTCGAACAGGTAGGGGTAGGCCGGCATGATGGACCCCGGCACATAGGCGCGCGGCTGGTACAGGTGGCCCAGGTGCCAGTCCTTGCTGGGCTGGCGCACGCCAATGTTGAACAGGTCGGGCCCGGTGCGCATGCTGCCCAGCAGGTGCGGCTTGTCGTACACATAGTCGCCCGGCACCGAGGCGCGGCCCCAGCCGCGCTCATGGTCGGGGCCGAGGTTACGGTCGCGCGGCTGCTGCGTGTGGCAGTACACGCAGCCGTTGGCGATGTAGACCTCGCGCCCGCGCAGTTGTGCGCTGGTGTACGGCTTGAGGCCTTCGGGCGGCGCGATGTCGCGCACCTCCATGTAGGGCAGCACCACCAGCGCGGCCGTGGCCACGGCCAGGGACACCATGGCGCCTGCGGCCAGTTTGACTTCATTTTCCATGAGCGACCTCCAGGGCCTGGGGGGATTGCGGTGCGAACAGGGCGGCGCCCGTGCGCTGCGGGCCAAAGCGCAGCGCCATGGCCAGGAAGTGGCCGGCAAAGACGAGGTGGCTCAGCACCATCAGCGCACCACCCACGCTGCGCCACTGCAGGTAGGGGATGGTCAGCTGCACCGACTCCATGAAGGGCCGCGAGGCGTCGAGCATGGCCAGGCCCTGCAGCCAGCCGCCGATGGAGAGGCCCACGAAATAGATCAGGATGCCGATGGCCGCGAGCCAGAACTGCAGCGAGATCAGACGCGGGTAAGGCCACTCCCAGTGCAGCACGCGCGGCAGCATGAAGTAGATGGCGCCGAACAGCACCATGGTGACGAAGGCATACGCCCCCAGGTGCGCATGTGCCACCGTAAAGTGTGTGAAGTGCGCCACCTGGTTCACGCTGCGCAGCGCCTCCAGCGAGCCCTGCACCGACGAGAGCATGTACATCAGCCCGCCGAACATCATGAAGCGCAGCGTGGGCGAGTGCAGCGCCAGGTGCATGCGCCCACGCAAGGTGCCCGCCATGTTGATGGTGAAGGCTGCCACGGGGATGATCATCATCATGCTCTGCACGATGGACAGCGTGCTGAGCCACCCCGGAATCGGCCCGCCGATGAGGTGGTGCCCGCCCACCTGGCCGTAGAAGAAGGCCAGCGTCCAGAAGCCCAGGATGGACAGGTTGTACGAGCGCACCGGCCGCCCGATGATCTTGGGCAGGAAGTAGTAGATCGCGCCCACGCTGATGGGCGTGAACCACAGACCCAGCACGTTGTGGCCGTACCACCAGTTGGTGGTGGCCTGCTGCACGCCGGTGTGCACGCCGGGCAGCTTGGCCACGAGGAACAGCAGCGTGATCCACAGCAGCGCCGCCACGAGGTACCAGACGCTCACGTACAGCGACTCGACCTTGCGGTTGACCAGCGTGTACAGCACCGGCCCGATGATGCAGACGAAGCCCACGACGATGAACAGGCCGATCTGCCACGGCATCTCCAGGTACTCCATGCCGTCGCTCCAGCCCGCGCCGATGGCGCCGATGGCACTGGCGATGGCGATGTTGATGAAGGCACCACCCAGCATCACCCAGGGCGCGCCGAACAACCGCGTGCGCAGCAGGCGCGGCAGCAGCCAGACGATGAGGCCGAGCGCGGCGTTGGTGATCCAGCCGTAGAGCACCGCCGTGAGGTGCATGGTGCGCACGCGGCCGAAGGTCTGCCAGGCCTCGCCCACCAGCCAGTCGGGCATGTGCAGCTTGAGCGAGGCCGTGAGCCCCGCCACCGAGCCCAGCACCAGCCAGAGGATGGCGAAGGCGATGAACATGAACACGGGGAAGGCGCTGGAGCGGTCGGCCTCGATGCGCTGCGCCAGCTCGCGCGGGTCGGCGGCGTGGGCAGCATCGCCCGGCTCGGCGGCCGCCGCCTGCAGGTGCGCGCGGCCGGCCTCGTGCAGCGCGGGGTCGTCGGCCTGGCCGATCTCGCCGCGCGCGAAGATGACCGAGGCCGCCCGGGGGTTCTCGACCAGCAGGCCCTTGCGCATCGACCAGATGAAGACAAACAGCCCCATGATCGACAGCAGGAAGGCGCCCAGCAGGCTCAGGATGGCACTGTCCATCGGTGGGTTTCCTTTCTTGTTTTCCGGCACGCGCGAGACGCGCCATCTTTTTGATGCAGTGCAAATGACCGCACAGCGATCCGTGCTAAGCACGGCTGTGGCGGATTTTAAGATTCATCACAAATGAATATTTATGGCTGGATGCAAGCCCCTGCCGGCGGTGGTGTTACCACCGACATTCCGAGCAAAAACAACCTATGGCGCCCGTGCCTCAAGCGCCACAAGCTATATTTTCAATAGCAACCGACCGAACTGTTCAGGCCGGCGGCAGCGCCTGCAGGCGCGCATCGCAGCCCACGCCAGCGGCGATCCAGCGCCGCGCCAGCGCCTTCTGCCAGCGCACGGCCCAGGGCCGCGTCCAGCCTGTCACCGCGCCCGGGTCGGCAACCATGCCGCAGAGGTAGCGCCCGTCCGGCGCGCTCCAGCGCAGCGCCACGCAGGCACCCGTGCGGCGGCGCGAGACGAGCATGCCCAGCGGGCACGGCTCGGCCAGGCAACACAGGCCACAGCCATTGCAGGGCGCGCCTTCAGGGGGTTTCGCGGGCGCGGCGGGCTCGATCCAGATCACGGAGCGGCCAGGGCCGGGCACGGCGGCAGGCGGTGTCATGGCACGCGGCCGCCCGGCGTGGCGGCAGACGACCCCAGCAGCACCCGCCGCTGGCGGCGGGCCGGTTCCAGCAAGGACTGCAGCAGCTGCACGGGGCCGGTTTGCACATAGGCCACACCCAATGGCGCCAGCGAGGCCGTCAGGCCCACCACATCGAGGCGGCACACCCGGCGGCTGGTTTGCAGGCCCACCAGGATGCTGCGCGGCAGCAGCGAGACGGCGCCGGGCTGCTGCAACAGCCCCTCCAGCACGGGCAGCGACACGGTGGAGACCGGAAACCACTGCACATCGTGCAACTGGCCCAGCACCTGGGTGTCAAAAATGGTGCGCAGCTGGATGTTCATGACCGGCAAGATCCAGCGCATGCCGCTCAGCGCCGCCAGCGGCACCTGCGCCTGCCCCGCCAGCACATGGCTGGTGGCGGCCACCACCACCACCTCGTCCTCCAGCAGGGGCTCGAACACAAAGCCTGCCGGCAGGTCTTGCGGGGCGCGGCAAAACACGGCGTCCAGCCCGCCCGCCGTGAGCATGGGCAGCAGGCGTGCGCCGGTGTCCTCGTGCAGTTCCAGGTGTACGTTGGGGTGCTGGGCGTAGAAGTGGTCGAGCAGGCCCGGCAGCAGCGCATAGGCCGCCGCCGGCATGGCCCCCAGGCGCAGGGCGCTGGCGGCGCCGTAGTGGATGGCGGCCAGCGATTCGGCGGCCTCGGTCAGCGCGGCCATCGCAGCGCGGGCGGCCGCCGTCAGGGCACGGCCCGCAGGCGTGGGGCGAAGGCCGCGCGCATGCCGCTCGAACAGGCGCATGCCCACCACACGCTCGAATTCGGCCAGGGCCTGCGTGGCGGCCGACTGGCTCATGTGCAGCTGCGGCGCCGCGCGCGCGATGCTGCCGCAGTCCTCCAGCACCACCAGCAGGTGCAACTGGCGCAACCGCCCATGGGTGCTCAGGCGAGTGAACAGCACCTTGCCCAGGCTGGCGACATCGCCGCCGCAGGCGGGGGCCGGGGGTGGCACGGCAGGGGCAGAAGTCATGGTGAATGCGGCGGTTGAGCTATCGGCAATGCTAATAGCTGCGGGGCAAAACGGGCTGGTCACACGCGGGCGGCATTTTTATATTTGTCACACCTCTCACCCCCTTGCCTCATCACGCCATGAAACACATCTCCCCGCGCTCATCCATCCGCCGCCTGTCCCTGCTGGCCTTGGGCCTGCTACCGCTGTGCGCGCTGGCACAGGACGACTACCCCACCAAGCCCGTCAAGCTCATCGTGCCGTTCGCCGCTGGCGGCTCGACCGACCTGGTGGCCCGCGTGATCGCCGAAAGCCTGCGCAACACGCTGGGACAGCCGGTGGTGGTGGACAACCGCGCCGGCGCGGGCGGCCTGCTGGGCACCGAGGCCGTGAGCCTGGCCGCCCCAGACGGCTACACCATGGGCATGGCCACGGTCAGCACCATGACCGTGAACCCGGCCCTGTTCCCCAAGGCCGATGGCATCAATGCCAAACTGCTGCCACTGGTGAACTTGGTAAGCATGCCTTCGGTGTACTCGGTGCATCCCGGCATGGGCGTGAAAGACTTTGCCGGCTTTGTGGCCGCGCTCAAGGCCAAGCCCGGCCACTACAGCGCCGCCGTGCCCGGCGTGGGCAGCCTGGGGCAGATCATGGTCGAGTCGTTCAACGACACCACAGGCGTCAAGTTGACCGTGGTGCCCTACCGTGGCAGCGGCCCGGCCCTGAACGATGCGCTGGCCGGCGTGATGCAGGTCATGCCCGACCAACTGCCGTCCGCCCTGCCCCACATCAAGGCCGGCAAGCTGCTGCCCGTGGCCGTCGCCAGCACCAAGCGCGTGCCGGAGCTGCCCAACGTGCCCACCTTCAAGGAACTGGGCTACCCCGAACTCAACGACCTGGGCATGAGCTGGTTCGGCCTGGTGATTCCGGCCAAGACCCCCGCCGCCGTGGCCGACAAGCTGCGCGCCGCGGCCATCAAGGCCGTGCATGCGCCCGACACCCTGGCCCGCCTGGAAAAAATGGGCGTCTCCCTGGTCGAGGACAAACCCGAAGACTTCCCGGCGCTGATTGCCACGCAGATCAAGCGCAACCGCGCCATCGTGCAAAAAGCGGGCATCAAGACCGAATAAGTGGAAAACGCCCCATGCAAACCCTAGACCACCTGCGCCCGTTTTTCGACCAGCACGCGCCGCGCCTCACCGCCGTGGCGGACCAGATCTGGTCGCTGGCCGAGCTGCGCTACGCCGAAGAAACCTCCGCCCGGCTGCATGCCGATGGCCTGGCCGCCGCGGGCTTTCGCGTCCAGCAGCCGGTGGCGGGCATTCCCACCGCCTTCACGGCAGAAGCGGGCGAAGGCGGCCCGGTGATTGGTCTGCTGGGCGAGTACGACGCGCTCTCCGGCCTGAACCAGCAAAGCGGCGCGCTGCAGTGCATGCCCTCGGCAGACAGCCCCGGCCTGAACGGCCACGGCTGCGGCCACCATCTGCTGGGCGCGGCAGCACACCTGGCGGCTCTGGCGGTGCAGGAGCACCTGCGCCAGACCGGCCAACCCGGGCGCGTACGCTTCTACGGCTGCCCGGCCGAAGAGGGCGGCTCGGGCAAGACCTTCATGGCCCGCGACGGCCTGTTCGACGACCTGGACGCCGCCCTGACCTGGCACCCCGCCAGCCACACCGGCATCTTCGACCAAAGCACGCTGGCCAACATCCAGGCCCGCTTTGTGTTCAAGGGCCGCGCCGCCCATGCGGCCAACTCCCCGCACCTGGGACGCAGTGCGCTGGACGCCGTGGAACTGATGAACGTGGGCGTGAACTACCTGCGCGAGCACATGCCGCCCAGCGCCCGCGTCCACTATGCCGTGACCGACAGCGGCGGCCTCTCCCCCAACGTGGTGCAGGCACGCGCCGAGGTGCTGTACCTGGTCCGCGCCGCGCGCAACCACGAGGCCACCGAGCTGTACCAGCGCGTGCAGGACGTGGCCCGTGGCGCCGCGCTGATGACCGGCTGCGAGATGGAAGTCCGCTTCGACAAGGCCTGCTCCAACCTGCTGCTCAACACCACCCTCAACCAGGTGATGCACGCGCAAATGCAGCACCTGGGCCGCCTGCCCGTGGGCGAAGCGGAGCGCACCCAGGCGCGCCTGCACCATGCCACGCTGACGGCGGGGGACGTGGAAGAAGCGGGCCGGTCGCTGGGCAGCGTGCTGCGCGGGCAGGGGTCCGAGCTGTTCGACGGCCTCCGGGACTACAACCCCCAACGCGAAGACCTGCTGTACGGATCCACCGACGTGGCCGATGTGAGCTGGGTCACGCCCACGGCGCAGGCCTGGGTGGCCTGCTACGCGTTTGGCACGCCGTTTCACTCGTGGCAAATGGTGTCGCAGGGCAAGAACACGCTGGCCCACCTGGGCATGGTGCATGCGGCGAAAGTGATGGCCGCCACCGCCATCGAACTGCTGGGCCGCCCCGAGGTGCTGGCCGCCGCGCGCGCGGAACTGCTGCAGCGCCGCGAAGGCAAGCCCTACCAATGCCCGATCCCGGCCGACGCGCCCCTGCCGCTGCAACGCGCCTGAGCTAGCGGCGCACCGTTCTAACGCGCCAACACCGGCGCCAGCGCCACGCCCGTGTGCGTGCCCAGGCGCACCACCTCCTCGGGCGTGGCGGCGGCGGCGATGCGGCCGCCGCCCGCGCCGCCCTCGGGGCCCAGGTCGATGATCCAGTCGGCCTCGGCGATCACGTCGAGGTCGTGCTCGATGACGACCACGCTGTGGCCGCCGTCCACCAGGCGGTGCAGCACGCGGATGAGCTTGTGCACGTCGGCCATGTGCAGGCCGACGGTGGGCTCATCGAGCACGTAGAGCGTGTGCGGCGCCTTCTGGCCGCGCCGGCCCACCTCGTCGCGCACCTTGGTCAGTTCGGTCACCAATTTGATGCGCTGCGCCTCGCCACCGCTGAGCGTGGGGCTGGGCTGGCCCAGCGTGAGGTAGCCCAGTCCCACGTCCTTGAGCAGCTGCAGCGGGTGCGCGATGCCGGGCATGCTGGCGAAAAATTCCACGGCCTCATCCACCTCCATGCGCAGCACGTCGCCGATGCTCTTGCCGCGCCAGGTGACGGCCAGGGTCTCGGGGTTGAAGCGCGCGCCGTGGCAGGCCTCGCAGGGCACTTTCACGTCGGGCAGGAAGCTCATGCCGATGGTGCGCACGCCCTGCCCTTCGCACACCGGGCAGCGGCCCTCGCCTGTGTTGAAGGAAAAGCGACCGGCCGCGTAGCCGCGCGCCTTGGCCTCCAGCGTTTCGGCGAACAGCTTGCGCACGGTGTCCCAGAAGCCGATGTAGGTGGCCGGGCAAGAGCGCGGCGTCTTGCCGATGGGCGTCTGGTCCACTTCGAGCACGCGGTCGATGGTTTCGAAGCCCTGCAGGCCGGTGCAGCCGATGAGCGCGGGCGCGTTGCCCGCGTCCATGGCGTCGCGCCCGGCCTTGGTACTGCGCTGCTGCACCCAGGCGGCCACGTTGGTGAGCAGCACGTCGCGCGCCAGCGTGGACTTGCCCGAGCCGCTCACGCCCGTGACCGCCACCAGCCGCTGCAGCGGCACGCGCGCGGTCACGTTTTGCAGGTTGTGCAGCTGCGCGCCGTGCACGGTGAGCCAGCGCAGAGGCTCATCCTTCAAGGCATTTGGGGCTGTAGCACCCGTGGATAAAGCGCTGTCAGCTACTTCTTCGATAGCATCCGACGCCATGGCACGGCGCGCCTGCAGCGGATGCCGCATGGCGTGCAGCAGGTAGCGGCCGGTCTGCGATTCGGCGGCGCCGGTGAGGTCGGCCACGCTGCCCTGCGCCACCAGGCGGCCGCCGCGCTTGCCGGCGCTCGGGCCGATGTCGATGAGGTGGTCGGCGGCGCGGATGGTGTCCTCGTCGTGCTCCACCACCACCAGGGTGTTGCCCTTTTCGCTCAACTGGTGCAGGGCGCGCAGCAGGATCTGGTTGTCGCGCGCGTGCAGACCGATGGTGGGCTCGTCGAGCACGTAGCACACGCCCTGCAGGTTGCTGCCCAGCTGCGCCGCCAGGCGGATGCGCTGCGCCTCGCCCCCGCTGAGGGTGGGCGCGCCCCGGTCGAGCGTGAGATAGCCCAGGCCCACTTCTTCCAGGAATTCCAGCCGCCCCTTGATTTCGGGGATGAGGTCGCGGGCAATTTCTGCCTCGCGCCCGTGCAGCGCCACGGTGTCCACCCAGGCGCGGATGTCGCTCACCGACAGGCGCGCGATGTCGGTGATGCTCCAGCCCGCGTGGCCCGTGGCCGCGTCGGCGCCAAAGCGCACGGCGCGCGCCGTGGCGTTGAGGCGTGTGCCCTGGCAGGTGGGGCAGGCGGCGTCGAGCACCTCGTCCACCTCGGGTTCGGCAAAGGTCTGCTCGCGGCCCTTCTGGTCGTCGGCCAGCACCGAGTCGTCGAACACCTTGCGCTGCTCTTTGGTCAGCTTGACGCCCGTGCCCACGCAGTCGGGGCACCAGCCGTGCTTGCTGTTGTACGAAAAGAGTCGTGGGTCCAGCTCGGCATAACTGGTGCTGCACACCGGGCAGGCGCGCTTGGCCGAGAACACCTGGAGCCGCCCGATGCCCGCCGTGGGCGCGCCCGCCGCCAGCGCCTCGCGCAGGCCGTCGAGGTGGCTCAGCACATGCACCACGCCCTTGCCGTGCTCCAGCGCCAGGGCCAGAGCGCTGCGCAAGAGCGCCTCGTTCTCGGGCGCCACATCCAGGCTCATCACCGGCAGCTCGATGGTGTGCTCCTTGAAGCGGTCGATGCGCGGGAATCCCGTGGTGGGCAGAAAGTGGCCGTCCACGCGCAGGTGGGTGTAGCCGCGCGGGCGCGCCCAGTCGGCCAGCTCGGTGTAGACACCCTTGCGCGCCACCACCAGCGGCGCCAGCAGGCCGATGTGCTGGCCGCGGAAATGCGTGAGCAACTGCGCCGCGATGCTGTCGGGCGTCTGCGGCCGCACGGCGGCGCCGTCCTTGGTGCAATGCTGCACGCCGAGCTTGACGTACAGCAGCCGCAGAAAGTGCCAGACCTCGGTGGTGGTGCCCACCGTGCTCTTGCGCCCGCCGCGCGACAGGCGCTGCTCGATGGCCACGGTGGGCGGAATGCCGTACACCGCATCGACCTCGGGCCGCCCCGCCGGCTGCACGATGCTGCGCGCATAGGCGTTGAGCGATTCGAGGTAGCGGCGCTGGCCTTCGTTGAACAGGATGTCGAACGCCAGCGTGGATTTGCCCGAACCGCTGACGCCGGTGATGACGTTGAACCGGCCGCGCGGAATGTCCACGCTCAGGCCCCGCAGGTTGTGCTCGCGGGCGTTCACGATTTCAATGCTGTTTTTGGCCTTTTGCGCTTTTTTGGCAAGCGCCTCCAGCTCTTGATTCCATAGCAAAGGCGTGCGCTCGCGCAGCAACGGGGCGGCGCCAATGGCGCTGGCGTACTCGCGCAGGGCGGCGCCGGTGTGCGAATGCGGGTGCTCGCGCACCTGGGCGGGCGTGCCCTCGGCCACCACAAAGCCGCCCGCGTCGCCGCCCTCGGGGCCCAGGTCGATGAGCCAGTCGCTGGCGCCAATCACGTCGAGGTTGTGCTCGATGACGATGAGCGAATGCCCGGCGTCGATGAGCCGCGCAAAGGCGCGCATGAGCTTGGCGATGTCGTCAAAGTGCAGGCCGGTGGTGGGCTCGTCGAACAGAAACAGCGTGCCCTTGCGCGCCAGCGGCTGGCGCGACTTGGCCTGGCTGCGCGCCGCCTCGGCCAGGAAGCCCGCCAACTTGAGGCGCTGCGCCTCGCCGCCCGAGAGCGTGGGCACGGGCTGGCCAAGCTTGACGTATTCCAGCCCCACATCCGCAATGGGGCGCAGCGCGCGCACCACGTCGCGGTCGTCGGCAAACAGGGCGATGGCCTCGGACACCGTGAGGTCGAGCACCGCAGCCACGTTGAGCGCCCGGCCGCCTCGCTCCAGCGTGACTTCGAGAATCTCGGGGCGATAGCGCGTGCCATCGCAGTCGGGGCAGCGCAGGTACACGTCGCTGAGGAACTGCATCTCGACATGCTCGAAACCCGAGCCGCCGCAGGTCGGGCAGCGCCCGTCGCCGCTGTTGAAGCTGAACTTGGCCTGCGTGTAGCCGCGCTGGCGCGACAGCGGCGCATTGGCGAACAGCTCGCGCACGCTGTCCCACGCGCCGACGTAGCTCACGGGGTTGGAGCGCGCCGTCTTGCCGATGGGCGACTGGTCGACAAACACCACATCGGAGAGGTGGTCGGCACCGAGCAGGCGGTCGTGTGCGCCGGGCGTCTCGGTGGTCTTGCCGAAGTGGCGCTGCAGCGCCGGGGCCAGCACGTCCTGGATCAGGCTGGACTTGCCCGAGCCGCTGACACCGGTGACGGTGACCAGGCGCTGCAGCGGGAATTCGATCGACAGGTTCTGCAGGTTGTGCTCGCGCGCGCCTTCGAGGATGAGGCGCGGCGTGGCGTCGGACACCGGGCGCTGAAAGCTGTGGCCCACGCGCTTGCGGCCGCCGAGGTACTGGCCGGTGAGGGTGTCGGCGCCGCGCAGTTCATCGGGCGTACCATCGAACACGATGCGCCCGCCGCGCTCGCCCGGTCCGGGGCCGAAGTCGAGCACGCGGTCGGCCGCGAGCATGACGGCCGGGTCGTGCTCCACCACCACCAGGGTGTTGCCCGCATCGCGCAGGCGCAGCATGGCCTGGGTGATGCGGTGCATGTCGCGCGGGTGCAGACCGATGCTGGGCTCGTCGAGCACGAACAGCGTGTTGACCAGCGAGGTGCCCAGCGCCGTGGTGAGGTTGATGCGCTGCACCTCGCCGCCGCTCAGGGTGCGGCTCTGCCGGTCGAGCGTGAGGTAGCCGATACCGACATCGCTGAGGTACTTCAGGCGCGTGCCGATTTCCTCGTGCAGGAGTTTGAGCGCCTGGTGTTCGCCCGTAGCAGCCGCAGTATCTATGTCAAATCGGCCTTCATCTCCCGTGGATATTGCGCCATCAGCTACCGATTCAGGAGCATTCGACACCCCCGCAGTGGCGGCCATGCGCTCGAAGAACCGGCGCAGGCGGTCGATGGGCAGCAGCATCAGGTCGTGCAGGCACAGGCCCGGCAGCGCTTCGAGCTGCGCGCGGCTCCACTGCGTTCCCTGGGGCATGAAGCGCTGACCAGGGTCGAGCACGGCGTCGGCGTCCAGCTTGCTGCCGATGCGCCACAGCAGGCTCTCGGGCTTGAGGCGCGCACCCGCGCACACCGGGCAGGGCGTGTAGCTGCGGTACTTGGACAGCAGCACGCGGATGTGCATCTTGTAGGCCTTGCTTTCGAGGTACTCGAAGAAGCGCTTGATGCCGTACCACTGCTGGTTCCACTTGCCGTTCCAGTTCGGCGAGCCGTCGATGACCCACTTCTTGTGCTCGTCGGTCAGCCGGTTCCAGGCGGTGTCGCGCGGGATGCCGGCCGTCTCGGCGTGGCGCATCAGGTCGTCCTGGCACTCCTTCCAGGCGGGCGTCTGGATGGCCTTGATGGCCCCGGCGCGCAGCGTCTTCTTCTCGTCGGGAATGACCAGGCCGTAGTCCACGCCGATCACGCGGCCAAAGCCCCGGCAGGTGTCGCAGGCGCCAGCGGCGGAGTTGAACGAGAACATCGAGGGCAGCGGCTCGCTGTAGCGCAGGTCGCTGTCGGGGCAGTGCAGGCCGGTCGAAAAACGCCAGATCTCGGGTTCGCCCTCGTCCACCAGCCGGTACACATTCATGCGCCCGCCGCCGCGCTTGAGCGCCACCTCGATGGCCTCGACCACGCGCGCCTTTTCCGCGTTGCCAATCCGGAAGCGGTCGGCCACGACATCGAGGAGCTTGACCCCGCCCGCTTCGCGCTCGGCCTGCACCTTGGTGAAACCGCTGGCCAGCAGCCACTGTTCGAGCTGCTCGGCGCTGGTGTTGGCGGGCAGCTCCACGGGAAAGGTCACGACCAGTCGGGGGTCGCCGTCCCGGGCGCGGGCCTGCAGCTCGGCATAGATGGTCTCGGGTGAATCGTGGCGCACGGGCTGCGCGGTCTGCTTGTCGAACAGCTGCCCGGCGCGCGCGAACAAGAGCTTGAGGTGGTCGTTCAGCTCGGTCATCGTGCCCACGGTGGAGCGCGAGCTGCGCACCGGGTTGGTCTGGTCGATGGCAATCGCCGGCGGCACGCCCTCCACCTTGTCCACGGCGGGCTTGTCCATGCGGTCGAGAAACTGGCGCGCATAGGCGCTGAAGGTCTCGACGTAGCGGCGCTGGCCCTCGGCGTACAGCGTGTCGAACACCAGGCTGGATTTGCCCGAGCCGCTGGGGCCGGTCACCACCGTCAGCTCGCCGGTACGGATATCCAGGTCCAGGTTCTGGAGGTTGTGCTGGCGCGCGCCGCGGATGCGGATCAGTCCCTGGGTCATGCTGGTGTCTTTCGGCAGTAAGGCGGAACATTCTAGGAACAGTGCAGCCCGGCGGCGCGCAACCAGGCCCATTGACCCTATGGCGCACAGGCAAGCTACGTAATGCTACGGATGGCACACGCCGCCACTTCCCCAACACTGGCGCCTTTCCATTTTCCGGGAACCGCCATGCCACCGATTGCCTCCCTGCGCACCTGCGCACTCGCTGCCCTGACCCTGCTGGCCGCAAGCATCGCCCAGGCCCAGATCCTCATCGGGCAGACGGTGGGCATCACCGGCTCGGCCGCTGCCACCGTGAAGGAGTCGATGGGGGGCGCGGCGCTCTACATCGACCACGTCAACGCCCGGGGCGGTGTGGGCGGCCAGAAGATCGAGGTGGTTTCGCTCGACGACAAGTTCGACCCCAAGCTGACCCTGGAAAACACGCGCACGCTGATCGAACAGAAAGGCGTCATCGGCCTGTTCATGACCCGGGGAACGCCCCACACCCAGGGCATCATGCCGCTGCTGGAACAGCACGGCGTGCCGCTGGTGGGCCCCTCCACCGGGGCCATGGTGCTGCACGAACCGGTGCACAAGTACATCTTCAACGTGCGCGCCACCTACCAGCGCGAGGTGGAAAAGGCCATCAGCCACCTGCACACCCTGGGCGTGCAGCGCATCGGCGTGGTGCATGTGGACGACAGCTTTGGCGCCGACGGCCTGGCGGGGGCGCTGTCGGGGTTTAAGGCCAACGGCATTGCTGCGCTGTTCATCGAAAAGTTCGACCGCGCCAAGCCCGACTTCAGTGCCATCGCGCCGCGCGCGGCCCAGGCCGAGCCGCAGGCCGTGGTCATCATCGGCACGGGGGCCGCAGTGGTCGACGGCATCAAGGCCCTGCGCGCGGCCGGCGTAGGCGGACAGATCGTGACGCTGTCGAACAACGCCTCGGGGGGCTTCGCCAAGGCGCTGGGCGAGCACGCGCGCGGTGTGGTGGTGACGCAGGTGTTCCCGTCCGAGCGTTCGGTGAACACCCCGGTCATCAAGGAAGCCATGGAGATCGCCAAGGCCCGGGGCACCAGCGACCTGACGCCCGCCATGGTGGAAGGTTTCGTCAGCGCCAAGGTGCTGGTCGAGGCACTGCGCCGCGCCGGGCCCAAGCCCGACCGCGCGCGCCTGCACACGGCGCTGGAGAGCCTGAAGAAGCTGGACCTGGGCGGGCTGGAACTGAGCTACAGCGGCACCGACCACACCGGGCTGGATTTTGCCGACCTGTCCATCATTGGCAACGACGGACGCTTCAAGCGCTGAGCGACCTCACCAGGGCGCGCCCCCGGGGCACCGCCCGGTGCTGCAACAATGGGGGCTTCGCCAACCCCCTGGTGCCGCGCTGCCATGAATCCAGAAACCCAAGCCCCGGCCTCTGTGCTGCCTGCGCTGACGCGCCACCGCGTCTGGAACCAGCTTGACCCGGCCACGCTGGCGGCCCTGGCACCCCAGTGGCAACTGGAGACCGCCGACGTGGGCACCCCCCTGCTGCCGCAGGGGCGGCTGCACAGCCGCACGGGCCTGATCCTGAGCGGTGCGGTGGACCTGCACGACCCCGACCTCGACATGGCCGTGCACCTGCAGCCCGGCGAGATGTTCGGCTTCGGGGCCACCCCGGCACAGCACCTCACCACCTGGCAGGCCACGGCGGCGGCGGACTGCAGCATTGCCTGGCTGGCGCCCGACACCGTGTCGGCGCTGTGCCGCGACCACAGCGCGCTGGCCTACTTCTTTCCCTCGCTGCCTGGCGCAGGCCAGGGCGCCACTGCCGCGCATGCGCCCGACTCGGGCGTGCACCTGAACCTGCTGGGCACGCCGGTGCGCTCGCTCATCAAGCGCGAACCGATCACCCTGCCACCCGAGACCTCCATCCGCGCCGCCGCCGAGATGATGAGCGAGTTGCGCGTGTCGTCGGTGCTGCTGGTCGAGCAGGACCATCTGTTTGGCCTGGTGACCGACCGCGACCTGCGCAACCGCGTGGTGGCGCAGGGGCTGGACATTTCGCGCCCCGTCTCCGACATCGCCACGCTGGCGCCGCTGACCATGCAGGCACAGAGCCCGGCGTTCGAGGCCCTGCTGCTGATGGCACGGCACAACATCCACCACATGCCGGTGATGGACGGCGCCCGCATTGCCGGCATGATCACCGCCACCGACCTGGCCGAACAGCACAGCACCTCGCCGGTGTACCTGGCGGGCGATGTGTACAAGCAGACCTCGGTGCAGGGGCTGGCCCGCACCAGCGCCAAAGTGCGCCCGCTGCAGCAGCACCTGGCCGCCGCCGATGCCAGTGCCTACAGCACGGGCCACATCGTCACCACCATCACCGACGCGATCACCGCGCGCCTCATCCACCTGGCCGAGGCCGAGCTGGGCCCGCCCCCGGTGGACTATGTGTGGGTGGCAGCGGGTTCGCAGGCGCGCAGCGAGCAGACGGCGCGCTCCGACCAGGACAACTGCCTGGTGCTGGACGACCGCTATGACGAAGCCCTGCACGGCGCCTATTTCCGCGCGTTCACCCGCTTTGTCTGCGACGGGCTCGACGCCTGCGGCTATGTGTACTGCCCGGGCGAGATGATGGCCATGACCGACAAGTGGCGCCAGCCGCGCGCACGCTGGGCGCAGTACTTCCACCAGTGGGTGGACAAGCCCGAGCCCATGGCGCTGATGCTGACCTGCGTGTTCTTCGACCTGCGCGCCATTCACGGCAAGGTAGAGCTGCTCGACAGCCTGCGCCACGAGGTGCTGCAGCGCACGAAGGGCAACAGCCTGTTCCTGGCGCACATGGTGGGCAACGCGCTCAAACACCGCCCGCCGCTGGGGCTGTTCGGCACCATCTCGCGCATTCGCGGTGGCGAGAACGCGGGCACCATCGACCTCAAGCACAGCGGCATCGTGCCCATCGTGGACCTGGCACGGGTGTATGCCCTGGCCGGTGGCGTGGCGGCCGTCAACACGCACGACCGTCTGGAGCAGGTGGCCCAGGCGGGCGAGGTGAGCCAGCAAAGTGCGCGCGACCTGCGCGATGCGCTGGAGTTTCTGTCCAAGCTGCGCATCGACCACCAGGCGCGGCAGATGGCGCAGGGGCAGGCGCCCGATAATTTTCTGGCGCTGGAAGAACTGTCGAACTTCGAGCGCAGCCACCTCAAGGAGGCGTTTTCGGTGGTGCAGACGCTGCAGGGGGTTTTGGGGCAGAGGTATCAGACGGGGCGATATTGAGTGCTTTTGGGGTTTGGCGCTTATGGGGTAAGCGCTGGTAGCTATTGTTTTTGTAGTTGATGGTGTGCTTTGTTTGAGGGCGGGAGCCGGGTCTCGCCCCGGCGGGCGAGGTACTTGTTCTTTGCTTCGCCAAAGAAAAGTACCCAAAAGAAAGGCGAGCCTCAGTCTGCGACCCCTTCGGGGCAAACCTGCGTCGGGGCGTTTGCGGGGTGCGCCGCGTCTGTCTGAACGGAGCGCCGCAGGCGCGCAGTGAGTTACGCGGCGCACCCCGCATCCGAGCACCCCAAGTTGCCCCGTAGCGCAGCGAAGGGGTCGCAGACAGTAGGGTCGCCTTCTTTTGCCTTCTTTTCTTGGCGAGACAAGAAAAGAAGGTGCGCCGCCGGGCGCACACCCCGGCTCCCGCCCTCTGCAAAAGCACAGAATAAACTATCAAAACAATAGCTTTCGGCGCTTACCCCATAAGCCCCATACCCCTAAAACACTCAATATTTCAACCGCGCGTAATACGTCTTCTGCGCCGCCTCGCGCGCCTGGCGCAGCGTGTGGATGCCCTGCTCCTGCAGCAGCGGAATCAGCCGCAGCCAGATCTCCGCCGTCACCAGCGCATCACCCAGCGCCGTGTGGCGCCCCAGCACGGTGACGTTGAAGCGCTCCGCAATGGCTTCGAGCCGGTGCGACTCCTGGTTCGGGTGCACCACGGCCGACAGCAGCAGCGTGTCGAGCACGGGCTGGTGAAAGGCCACTCCCGTGGCCTTCTCCTGCAGCTGCAGAAAGCGCATGTCGAACGCCGCGTTGTGCGCCACCAGCACCGTGTCCTGCGTGAACGCGTGGAACACCGGCAGCACCTCGCCAATGCGCGGCTTGCCCGCCACCATGTCGTCGGTGATGCCATGGATGGGGATGGACGCCGCCGGAATGCCGCGCCCCGGGTCCACCAGTTGCTCGAAGCACTCCTGGCGCAGCAGCTTGCCGTTGACGATGCGCGCCGCACCGATCTGGATGATGGCGTCGCCACCGGCAGGGTTCAGGCCGGTGGTTTCGGTGTCGAACACGGTGTAGGCCAGCTCGGACAGCGGACGGTCGTCCAGCGCGCTGCCCTGGTCGGCCTGCTTGAACAGATCGAAGTCGTAGTACTCGGGGCGGCTGTATTCGCTCTCGCCTAAAGCGGCGTCCACCACGCCCTGCACGCTGGCCAGGGGCAGCATGAAGCGGAAGAACGCCTGGTGGCGCACCCGCTCGCGCTCGAACCACATCTCGCCGCCGTGGCGCTCGACCACGTCGCGCACCGTCAGGGGGCTGCGCTCGTTGCCAAAGCGCATCGAGTCCATCTCCCAGCTCATCACCGTTTCGTTGCTCATGGCCTGGCCGCTCCAGACCAGGTCCAGCTGCGCATGTGTGCCCGTGCCCTGCAACCGCAATTGCAGAAAGCGCACATCGAATTCATCGACCAGCCGGTGGGCCAGATAGGTCAGGGCCTGCAGCAGGGTGTAGCTGTCCACCTTGAGCCACAGGCTGCCGTCGATCGCGTCGAGCGAGACCGGTCGGTCGCACTGCGCAGCAATGCGGCGCTGCGCGGCGGCGGCCAGGTCGGCCCCCAGCATGTCCTCCATGGGCCAGCGCGTCTTGAGGCGCTGCGTGGCGCGCTGCGCCAGGTCGGTGATGCGCCGCCCCATGGCGCCCACCTCGTCGCGCACCACGCCCAGAAAGCGCTCACGCATGGCGGGCTCCAGGTCGGAGTAGCCCAGCATGTCCACCGCCGCCTGGATGTTGGCCAGCGAGGCGCGGCTGCCTTCGGTCAGGCCGTGCAGGAGCTGGTCGCGCGCGGCTTCTTCCTCCACGCTGGCCGTCACGTTGTCGAGCATCAGCACAAAGCCGCTCACCACGGACTCCAGCGTTTCCTCGCCGGCCCCCTCGGCCAGCGCCGCGCGCACCGGCGCTACCTGCACGCGCAGCAGCTGCCCGCCCTGCGTGGTGGTGACGAACTGCGCCGACGGACTGGCCACGCCCCGCGCCATGCCCTGGTGGATGCGTTCCAGCGCATGGGCCAGCAATTGCTGGTCGAACACGGCGTAGATGGAACGGCCGATGCCGATCAGCTCGGCCCCCGCCGCCAGCCCCGGCCCCTGCGCCAGCTGCCGGAACTGCTGGCGCGCCCGCTGGTTGTAGAGCAGGATGCGCCCGTCGCGGTTGCACACCACCACGCTCTGGTTCAGCTCGGCCATCAGGGCGGCCAGCCGGTTCTTTTCCTGCTGCACGCTGTAGCTGGCCTGGGCCACCTGGGCGGCCATGTCGCCGCGCAACTGGTCGCGCTGGGCGGCCAGCTCGTTCACGGCACGGGCCATGGCCTGCATTTCGGCGGTGCCCCGGGGGGTGAGCTGCTGGGGCGTGGTGGCCGTCACCACCACCCGGATTTTTTCGAGCAGGCGGTGCGGATCGCCCACATAGCGGCGGTGCAGCACATGCAGCGTGCCCGCCACAAGAAACAGGCCCAGCAGCCAGCCCATGGCCACCAGCACGGTGCGCGGCGCCAGCACGTCGCCCACCGCCAGGCGCTCCTGCGGGTCGAGCGTGGACCAGACGATCACGGACATCAGCACCAGCCACAGCGCCATCACCAGGCCCGAGGCGGCCACGGCCAGCACCAGCCGGGGGTCGATCTTTCTCATGCGGGCGTCTCCCCGAGCAGCTCGGCCACCTTCTGCACCAGCTCGCGCGTGGAGAACGGCTTGGTCATGTAGGCATTGGCGCCCAGGGCCATGCCCTTGGCCACATCGGTCTCGCGGCCCTTGGCCGTGAGCATGAGGATTTTGGTGCCCTGCAGGGCCTCGTCGGCGCGCACGGCCTGGCAGACCTCGAAGCCCGTCTTGTGCGGCATCATCACGTCGAGCAGCACCAGTGCGGGCTGCTCGCGCGCGATGGTGTCCAGTGCCTCCTGCCCGTCGCGGGCCACCAGCACGGCGTAGCCTTCGCGCTGCAACAGGTATTCGAGCGAAATCACGATGTTGGGCTCGTCGTCGGCAATCAGGATCTTGTGCGTCATGGGTTCTTGTCTCCGGATGAGGGGGCCTGGCGGGGTAGCCAGAAGCAGAAGCAGGCGCCCGGCTGTGCGCTTGGCTCCAGCCACAGCCGCCCGCCAAAATGTTCAGCGATGTGGCGGCTGATCGGTAGGCCCAGGCCCGTCCCGTGCGCCACCTGGACACCCAGGTCGGTCTGGTGAAAACGGTCGAAAATCATGGCTTCGTGGCCCGGCTGCACACCCGGGCCATTGTCCTGCACGCACACCGTGACGCCCTGCGCATCGGGCACCAGGCGCACCTGCACCCGCCCACCGGGCGAGGGCACGAACTTGGCCGCGTTGGACAGCAGGTTCAGCAGCACCTGCAGAATGCGGTCGGGGTCGGCCTGGAGCACGGGCGCCTCGTCGGGCAGCTGCACCTGCACCTGGGCCGCGCGCTCGCGGAACACCTCGGCGGTGGTCGCCACGGCGCGCTGCACCAGGGCGCGCATGTCCACCGGCGCCACATGCCATTCGGCATGGCCCGATTCGATCTTGGCCATGTCCAGCACCTGGTTCACCAGGCGTGTCAGGCGCTCGGTTTCGGCCACGATGATGCCCACGAACTGCTGGCGCTGGGCCTGGGGCATGCCGGCGTCGTCCTGCATGAGCTCGGCCAGCGCACGGATGGAAGTGAGCGGCGTGCGCAGTTCATGCGTCACAGACGACATGAAGTCGTCCTTGAGCCGGTCGAGGCTCTGCAACTGCTCGTTGGCGGCGCGCAGCTCGGCCGTGGCCTGCTCCAGCGAGCGCGACTTGCCCTCCAGCGCACGCGAATAGGCGCGGATCTGCGAGGCCTCGTCCAGAATGCGCAGCACGTCTTCAGGCGAGAGCGTTTCTTCCTCGGCCACCGAGGCCACCAGCGCACGGGCCGACGCACTGCCCACGGCACCGGCCAGCTGGGTTTCGACAAACTGCACCAGCCGGGCGTCAGGCCGCAGCGCCAAGGCATGGCGCACGCCCATCCGCTGCGCATAGCCGTCGAACAGCGCCTGCGCCTTGGCGGCGCCCAGAAAACGCTCGCACAGGCGCAGCAGGTCTTGCGTGTTGGCCCGCCCACGCCAGAACACCGGGCTGGAGCCGGCCGTGCGCTCGAACACATCGACGAAAAGCAGGGCCTGGCTGGCCTCACGGCCCGAAGGGGCGCGCCACAGCGACACGCCGACATAGGCCACCACATTGGCCAGCATGCTCCAGAACAGCGAATGCGTGAGGCCGTCGAACCCCTGCAGACCGAGCAACTGCTCGGGCCGCAGCCAGGCCAGACCCCAGGGCCCGTGGGCGATGAAACCCATGTCGAGCCAGCCCGACTTGGCAATCGACGGCAGCATGAGGGTGTAGGCCCACATCAGAAAGCCTGCCAGCAGGCCTGCGAGCGCACCCAGGCGGGTTCCGCCCTTCCAGTACATGCCGCCCAGCACCACCGGAGCGAACTGCGCCACGGCGGCAAAGCTGATGAGGCCGATGCTGACCAGCGCATACGCCTCGCCCGCCAGGTGAAAGTACACATAGCCCAGCACCAGCACGCCCAGGATGGCGGCCCGCCGGATGCCCAGCAGAAGGCGCGTGAAGTCTTGCCCGCCGCTGCTGCGCAGGTGGCGCCAGCGCAGCAGCAGGGGCAGCACCAGCTCGTTACTGACCATGGTGGAGACCGCCACGGTCTCCACGATGACCATGCCCGTGGCCGCAGACAGCCCCCCGACGAAAGCAAACAGCGCCAGCGCGTGCTGGCCGGCCGCCAGGGGCAGCGACAGCACAAAATTCTCGGCATTGCCTTGCCCCGGCCCGAAATACAGCAGGCCGCCCAGTGCAATGGGCAGCACGAACAGGTTGATGAGCAGCATGTAGAGCGGAAACACCCAGACCGCGCGGCGCAAGTGGTCTTCGCGGACGTTCTCCACCACCATCACCTGGAACTGGCGGGGCAGGAACACCACCGAGAACATCGACAGCAGCATCAGCCCGAACCACTGCGCCCAGGCAAACTGCCCGCCCTGCTCCAGGCGCAGCAGCTGCTGCAGCTGCGGCACGGCCTGCGCCCGGGCGAACAGGTCGCCCAGGCCATCGAACAGGCCATACACCACAAAGAAGCCAACCATCAGGAAGGCCACCAGCTTGACCACCGATTCGAACGCGATGGCGGCCACCATGCCCTCGTGGCGCTCGGTGGTGTCGAGGTGACGCGCGCCGAACACCATGGCAAAGCCGGCCAGCACCAGGGCCACGTAAAAGGCGCTGTCGCGGCTCCAGTGCGCAGCCTCGGCCACGCCGCCAGGCACCGTCAGCAGGGCGTAACCCGCCGACACCGCCTTGAGCTGCAGCGCGATGTAGGGCACGATGCCCACCACCGCGATCAATGTCACCAGACCGGCCAGCAGCGGGCTTTTGCCATAGCGGCTGGCAATGAAGTCGGCAATGGAGGTGATGCGGTAGGCCTTGGCGATGCGGATCATCTTGCGCAGCACGATCCAGCCCAGCACCATGACCAGCGTGGGCCCCAGGTAGATCGGCAAGAACCACACTCCGCCCGAGGCAGCCCGCCCCACGCTGCCGAAATACGTCCAGGCGGTGCAGTACACGGCCAGCGAGAGCGCGTAGGTCCAGGGGTTGGCGATGACCGAGCGCCCCGCTTGCGCACGGCGGTCGGCCCAGTACGCCACGGCAAACAGCAGCAGCAGATAGGCGAACGACGAGGCAATGACCAATGCGGGCGAGAGCATGCCTACTCCTGCGGCGGTGCGGGCGGTGGGGGCACCCCCCCCGCGCGGTCATCGGGGCGTTCTTCGCTGCGGTCGGCCAGGCGGTCTTCGGGCCACTCCATCAGCCAGGCCAGCACGGCAATCAGCCCGCCCCACAGCAGGAACAGGGCCGCCGGGAACAAGGGAATGCCCCACACGGTGGCATCACGGTCCCACAGGCCGAGCAGCGGAAAATTGAACAGCACCCAGCCGCCGGCAAACAGGGCAACCAGGCGTTGGGAGCCGAGTCCTTTGAGCACAGCGGTCTCCTGGCGGGAGGTCTGGACGCCCCCCTGCCCTCCATTGTGCGCCCGGCACTTACCTTGTTCTTACGTACCGGGCGGCGCGATCAGGTTTTGGCCTTGGCCTTGGCCCGGGCGGCAGCGCCGTGTGCCTGGCGCGAGAGCGCGAAATCGAGGAAAAACTTGCACCAGATGGTGCTGCCCGCCATGGCGGTCCAGGTGTTGTAGTCGAGCTGGCCCAGCGCCACGCTGACGATCACCACCGACGCCACCACCCCCGCGATGAGGTTGATGATCATCGCGTAGGGAGCGTATTTCTCGGGGTCGGGCGGCGACTCGCCGCGCTTGATGGCCACCTCGGAAAAATCACGCTTGACCACGATGCGCCACGCCCGACGGAACCAGAAGAACGCCATCGGGAACAGCGCGAGATACAGAATCCAGGTCAATGCGACGCTGACATCAAAAACCATGCAGGGCTCCCAGCTTCGGGGGGCCGCGCGCCGCGCGCAAGCACCCCGGACATTTCAACTAAAAAGGCCCTGCCAGCGCAGCCGGCAGGGCCTCCATTGTCACTGCCGCGGCACCAGAGCGCCACGGCACGGGGGCTCTACCCCCGGACAGACGCTTTAGTGGGCACCCGTCACCGTCTTGGAGCCGCGCGGGATACGCACAGCTTCCACCATGGCCTGGATGTGCTCTGGCGGCTCCTTGGTGACCTTGTCCACCAGGAAGGCGACAGCAAAGTTCACCAGGGCACCGACTGCACCGATGGCTTCCGGCGTGATGCCGAAGAAGCTGTTGGCGCCGCCGATCAGGCCCAGGTATTCCGTGCCCTTGATGAAGAACACGCCCTTGTGTGCGAACACATAGAACAGGGTGAAGAACAGGCCTGCCAGCATGCCGGCCATGGCGCCTTCCTTGTTCATCTTCTTGCTGAAAATGCCCATCATGATGGCGGGGAACAGCGAGCTGGCGGCAATACCGAAGGCCAGTGCCACGGTACCGGCCGCAAAGCCCGGCGGGTTCAGGCCCAGGTAACCGGCCACCACGATGGCCACGGCCATCGACACCTTGCCCGCCAGCAGCTCGTTTTTCTCGCTGATGTTGGGGTTGAACACGCCCTTGATCAGGTCATGCGACACGGCAGACGAGATAGCCATCAGCAGACCCGCAGCCGTCGACAGCGCCGCTGCCAGGCCACCGGCCGCCACCAGCGCGATCACCCAGTTGGGCAGCAGCGCGATTTCGGGGTTGGCCAGCACGATGATGTCGGCGTTCACGTCAAGCTCGTTGCCCTTCCAGCCGGCAGCCTCTGCCTTGCCCTTGGCCACTTCGTTCTTGGTCTTGTCGTTGTAGTACTGGATGCGGCCGTCACCGTTCTTGTCGGTGAACTTCAGCAAGCCGGTCTTTTCCCAGCGCTTCATCCAGTCTGGACGGTCTTCGTTCTTGATCGACGCTTCAGGTGCATACAGGTCGCCACCGGCCTTGACGGCGGTGTTGACGGTGGCATGCAGGTTCAGCTTGGCCATGGCGCCCACGGCAGGGGCCGTGGTGTACAGGATGGCGATGAAGATCAGAGCCCAGCCAGCCGAGCTGCGTGCGTCCTTGACCGAAGGCACGGTAAAGAATCGCATGATGACGTGCGGCAAGCCAGCGGTACCGATCATCAGCGACATCGTGTACATGAACATGTTCAGCGTGCTGCCCGGCAGTTGCGTGGTGTACTTGCCAAAGCCGAGGTCGGTAACGACCTGGTCGAGCTTGGCTAGCAAGGACATGTCGGTGCCGGTGTACGTGCCACCCAGACCCAGTTGAGGGAACGGGTTGCCCGCGAGCTGCAGCGAGATGAACACGGCAGGCACGGTGTAGGCCAGGATCAGCACGATGTACTGCGCCACCTGGGTGTAGGTGATGCCCTTCATGCCGCCGAACACAGCGTAGGCGAACACGATGGCCATACCGACGTAAATGCCGGTGTCGCTGGACACACCCAGGAAGCGTGCGAACGCGATACCCACACCGGTCATCTGACCAATGATGTAGGTGAGCGACGCCACCAGCAGACACATCACGGCGATGGTGCTGGCGCTCTTGGAGTAGAAGCGGTCACCAATGAACTGGGGCACCGTGAACTTGCCGAACTTGCGCAGGTACGGAGCCAGCAGCATGGCCAGCAGCACGTAGCCGCCGGTCCAGCCCATCAGGAACAGGCCACCGCCATACCCCATGTTGGCGATCAGGCCGGCCATGGAGATGAAGGAAGCCGCGCTCATCCAGTCGGCGGCCGTGGCCATGCCGTTGGTGATGGGGTGCACGCTGCCGCCGGCCGCGTAGAACTCGCTGGTGGAACCCGCGCGGGCCCACACCGCGATGCCGAGATAGAGCGCGAAGCTCAACCCGACAAAGATATAGATGGTGGTTTGAAGTTCCATGATTTCAGCCCTCAGTCTTCATGCACGTCGAACTGACGATCGATATCGCCCATCTTCTTGGCGTAATAAAAAATCAGCGCAATGAAGATGTAGATGGAGCCCTGGTGAGCAAACCAGAACCCTAGCGGATAACCACCCAACTTGATGTTATTGAGCACGTCGACAAACAGGATGCCCGCGCCGAACGACACCGCAAACCAGACGATCAGAATCTTGGTTAGCAGGCCGAGCGTGGCATTCCAGTAGGCGTGACTGCTTTTGTCTTCCTTCATGAATTCCCCTCGTGTATGAGTACAGAACACAGCACCTAGGCACTGCCCCCGCGCATTCCGCAGGCAGCGCCATCGGATTGCGTAAGCGACTGTGTGCACCCTTCCTTACAGCGAACTGATGAAAAGGCACCCACATCACAACTCAAGGGAAAACACCGATCTGGAGGATGGTGCGCATGAAACACGCGGCTGAATGCGCCCTAGTGAAAGCCCTAATGGCAGATCCGGGGGATGCGGAAACACTCTGTCACCAGCCCACTCCCCGCTGAAAGATTGCGCCCCACACCCCATGGCAGATGCTCCCTCCAACCTGACCGCCGCCATTTACGCCAAGACCGCCCAGGGCCAGCAGGAAATCCAGTCCCGCTCGCTGGGGCTGACCCCTCTGGCACGGCGCGTTCTGGTGCTGGTGGATGGCAAGCGCAGCGGCCAGGACCTGAGCACCTTTGTGCCCGGCGGCGACATCACCGCCCAGCTCACCGAACTGCTCGGCCGCGACTGCATTGAAGCGGTGGGCGTGGTGCAGCAAGCCCCCAGCCCGGCGGCCGCCCCGGCAAAGCCGCACGCCCCCGATGAACACGATCTCGCGGGCCTGCCCCCCGCCGAGTCGCGCAGCGCCAAAGAGCTGGAGATGGCGCGCAATTTCATGACCAACACGGTCAACAACATCTTCGGCCACCACAACCGCATCTCGCTGCTCGAGGCCATCCACGGCTGCCAAAGCAGCGGCGAGTTGCGCCACGTGTATGTGGCCTGGGCCCAGGCGCTGGAAACCAATGCCACCGGCAAGAAGCGCCTGCCCGAACTGCGCGAAAAGCTGTTCGCCGTGCTCTGAATACCTCCCGCCGCCATGGCGGCGCTGGCTCTAATCCCGCGCGTAGAGATCGACGTCGCGCGTCTCGCGCAGCAGCAATGCGCCGACGATGGCCGTGAACCCGGCAATCGCGATCGGGTACCACAGGCCGCTGTACATGTTGCCCGTCTGCGCCACGATGGCAAACGCCATGGGCGGCAGCAGCCCGCCAAACCAGCCGTTGCCGATGTGGTAGGGCAGGCTCATCGAGGTGTAGCGGATGCGCGTGGGGAACATCTCGGCCAAGGCGGCGGCAATGGGGCCGTACACCATGGTCACCAGGATCATCAGGTACAGCAGGATGCCCACCACCATGGGCGTGCGAATGGTCTGCGGGTCGGCATGCTCGGGGTAGCCACCTTCGCGCAGGGCCTGTGACACGGCCTGGCGGAAGGCGGTGTCCTGTCTGCGGGCCTCACCCGCCGCCAGGCCCAGTGGCGAAGGCACTGCGATCTCGGTGTCGCCAATGCGCACCACGGCAGGGCCGGAAACCTGCGGAGGCTCGTTGCGGTAGCTGACCGAATGGGCCGCCAGCACCTGCTTGGCGATGTCGCAGGGGCTGGTGAAGCGGGTCGTGCCCGTAGGGTTGAACTGGAAGGAGCAGCCCGCCGGGTTTGCCACCACCACCACCTGGTTGCGCGCCTGCGCAGCCGCCAGCGCCGGGTTGGCCGCTGCCGTCAGGGCCTGGAACACCGGGTAATAGGTCAGCGCCGCCAGAGCGCAGCCCAGCAGGATGATGGGCTTGCGTCCCACCCGGTCGGACAACGCGCCGAACACAATGAAAAATGGCGTGCCGATGAGCAGCGCTGCCGCCAGCATCAATTGCGCCAGGGTGGCATCGACCTTGAGTTGCTGCGTAAGAAAGAACAGCGCATAGAACTGGCCCGTGTACCACACCACGGCCTGCCCCGCCGTCAGGCCCAGCAGCGCCAGGATGGCCACCTTGAGGTTCTTCCACTGCCCGAACGACTCGGCCACCGGCGCCCGCGAGGTGCGCCCCCGCGCCTTCATGCGCTGGAACGCGGGGGTTTCCGCCAGGGCCAGCCGAATCCACACCGAAATGCCCAGCAGCACGATGGACACCAGGAAGGGGATGCGCCAGCCCCAGTCAGCAAATGCGCTTTCACCCAGCAGGATGCGGGTGCCCATGACCACCAGCAGCGCCATGAGCAACCCCAGCGTCGCGGTGGTCTGAATCCAGGCGGTGTAGGCACCGCGCCGCCCGTGCGGGGCGTGCTCGGCCACATACACGGCCGCGCCACCGTACTCGCCCCCCAGCGCCAGGCCCTGCAGCAGGCGCAGCCCGATCAGCACCACCGGCGCGGCCACGCCGATGCTGGCATAGGTGGGCAGCAGGCCCACGGCGAAGGTGGCCAGGCCCATGACCACCATGGTGATCAGGAAGGTGTATTTGCGCCCGATCAGGTCGCCCAGCCGGCCAAACAGCAGGGCGCCAAAAGGCCGCACGATGAAGCCCGCTGCAAATGCCAGCAGCGCGAACAGAAAGGCCGAGCCCGGGTCGAGCGCGCTGAAAAACTGCCTTGCAATGATGGCAGCCAGGGCACCGTACAGGTAGAAGTCGTACCACTCGAACACCGTGCCCAGCGATGACGCAAGGATGACCCGGGTCTCCTCGGGTGTCATCGGATCGGGCTCCCGATGCGTACTTGCCATGGAACGTCTCCTGCGGTTGTAGCCCCGGCTCTTGATGGGGCGCACCTTCGATGCTGCGGGGGCATCCGTGGTGCCTGTGCGGCCATTCCCGGCCTTGGCGGGCCCAGCGGACGGGAAAACGGCGGGCAAGTAAAAATATTTTCAGTCCGCACTATCCGGTGCGTGGCTAACGCGTCTCTTACGCGCACCTTGCAGAACTTGACAGCAAACTTCCGCCCGGCTTACAGGCTTGGTAGAAACCCGTGGAGATTTTTTCTCCATGCGGGAAAAGGGCCCATGGCAGGCCCTGGCGCCGCCGCCGCGCAAGGCGTACAGCGGCGCCCTGACAGACCCTGAATCCGCCGTCCACGACGCTTTCGTAAGCCATCGGTCAGAGCCCCCTCACAGAATCCGGCACCCAGCCAGGCGCGCCCGACGGGCTACCTGGCTGCTGCATTTTTCCGCTCCTGAAAGTCCACCATGAACGACCCTGTGGTCACCAAAATCCAAAGCCACCCGAAGTACCTGGAGCTGCGCACCAAGCGCAACCGCCTGGGCATCTTCCTGACCGTACTGATGCTGCTGGCGTACTACGGCTACATCGCACTGATTGCCTTCGACAAGAAGTTTCTGGCACAGCCCATCGGCGCCGGCGTGACCTCGCTGGGCATTCCGATCGGCATGGGCGTGATCATCTTCACCATCGTGATCACCGGTATCTATGTGCGCCGTGCCAATGGCGAATTCGACACCCTGACCAAAGAAATCCTGAAAGACGCATCGCAATGAACGCCATGGAAAAACACGGGAGCCGCATGCTGGTGCTCCTCGCACTGCTGGCAGCGGGCAGTGCCCACGCCGCAGGGGCAGACGTTGGCCAGGTGGCCAAGCAGGCCACCAACTGGACGGCCATCATCATGTTCGGCGCCTTTGTGGCCGGCACCCTGTGGATCACCAAGTGGGCCGCAGCCAAGACCAAGTCGGCCTCCGATTTCTACACCGCCGGCGGCGGCATCACGGGCTTCCAGAATGGTCTGGCGATTGCGGGCGACTACATGTCGGCGGCGTCTTTCCTGGGCATTTCGGCGGCCGTGATGGCCACGGGCTACGACGGCCTGATCTATTCCATCGGCTTCCTGGTGGGCTGGCCCATCATCACCTTCCTGATGGCCGAGCGCCTGCGCAACCTGGGCAAGTTCACCTTTGCCGACGTGGCAGGCTACCGCTTTCAGCAGGGCCCCATCCGTGCGTTCGCCGCTTCGGGCACGCTGGTGGTGGTGGCGTTCTACCTGATCGCGCAGATGGTCGGCGCAGGCCAGCTCATCAAGCTGCTGTTCGGCCTGGAGTACTGGATGGCCGTGGTCATCGTCGGCGCGCTGATGATGGTGTACGTGCTGTTCGGCGGCATGACCGCCACCACCTGGGTGCAGATCATCAAGGCCGTGATGCTGCTGGCGGGGGTGACCTTCATGGCCGTCATGGTGCTGGCGCAATACGGCTTCAGCCCCGAGGCACTGTTTGCCAAGGGCGTCGAAGTGCGCACGCAAATCGCCGCCAACACCGGCATGTCGGCCGAAGATGCCGCCAGGAAGGGCCTGTCCATCATGGGCCCGGGGGGCTTCATCAAAGACCCGATCTCGGCCATCTCGTTCGGCATGGCGCTGATGTTCGGCACCGCCGGGCTGCCGCACATCCTGATGCGCTTCTTCACCGTGCCCGATGCCAAGCAGGCACGCAAGTCGGTGCTGTGGGCCACGACCTGGATCGGCTATTTCTATGTGCTGATCTTCATCATCGGCTTTGGCGCCATCACCCTGGTGCTGACCAACCCCGAATTCGCCGACACCGTCAAGGGCGTCATCCACGGCGGCGCGGGCACGGCCAACATGGCGGCGGTGCTGGTGGCCAAGTCGGTGGGCGGCAACATCTTCTACGGCTTCATCTCGGCGGTGGCGTTTGCCACCATCCTGGCCGTGGTGGCGGGCCTGACGCTCTCGGGCGCCTCGGCCGTGTCGCACGACCTGTATGCCACGGTGTTCAAGAAGGGCAAGGCCGACAGCGCGTCGGAGCTGAAGGTCTCGCGCATCACCACCCTGGCCCTGGGCCTGATTGCCGTGGTGCTGGGCATCGCCTTCGAGAAGCAGAACATCGCGTTCATGGTGTCGCTGGCCTTCGCCATCGCCGCCTCGGCCAACTTCCCGGTGCTGTTCATGTCGGTGCTGTGGAAGGACTGCACCACGCGCGGCGCTGTCATTGGCGGCTTCATGGGTCTGATCTCCTCGGTGGGCCTGACCATCGTGTCGCCCTCGGTGTGGGAAGCCACGCTGGGCAATCCGGCCGGCTCGGCGCTGTTCCCCTACACCTCGCCGGCGCTGTTCTCCATGACCATCGGCTTCGTGGGCATCTGGCTCTTCTCGATCACCGACAAGAGCGCCAACGCCGCCCGCGAGCGTGCGGCCTTCCCGGCGCAGCAGGTGCGATCGGAAACCGGCTTCGGCGCCGCTGGCGCATCGGGCCACTGAGCACAAGAAGAAGCGCAACCCCTGGCATGGCGGCCTGTGCGCCATGCCACCTCCACCGGGCCTTGTGCCCGGTTTTTCATTTCAGCGCCCCCGGACGACCAAAACGCTATTGAATCAATAGCTACTAGCGCTTATAGATAAAGCGCCAGATCCACTTTTTATTCAAGACCATAACCCCCTGCTCAACCGCCGTGCAACTGGCGCAACTTGACAAAGGCCAGCGCCGCCATCACGGCGTCGTTGAGTGCGTCGTGCGCGTCGCGCCGGGGCAGACCCAGGTCGTCCATCAGGGTGGCAAAGCGCAGGTCGATGTCGGCATTGCCCTGCTGCTGGTAAGGCAGCAATTGCCGGAACTTGTGCTCGTAGTACAGCGCCGACACCTCGATCCCGGGCTGCGGCAGGCCGATGCCCAGCAGGGGCCGGAGGGCCCGGTTGAGCATGGCCACGTCGAATTCAAGGTAGTAGCCCACCAGCGGACGGCTGCCGATGAAGTGCAGCAGCTGGCGCATGGCGTCCGGAAGCAGCAGGCCCTGGGCCACGTCCCGTTCGCGCAGGCGGTGAATGCGCACGCTGTCGGCCGACACACCCTTGTCGGGGCGCACCAGCAACTCCAGACGCTCGCTCGTCAGGATGCGCTGGCCCACGATGCGCACGGCGCCGATGGCGATGATCTCGTCGGCGCGCCGGTTCAGTCCCGTGGTCTCGCAGTCGATCGCCACCCATTCCTGTGGCGGCGGCGGATCCAGCAGAAAGGCGAACGCCGGGTCCGCGAGCTGGCGCAGCAGCCAGGCGCGCCGCAGGCGTGCGAGCGGGCTCACAGCGCGTCCAGCCGCAGGCGCTGGTGCAAGAACGCCTTGAAGCGCTTGACCACGGCCAGCGCGTCCTTGAGCAGGTCGCGTTCCAGGGTGCTCAGGCGCCCGGGATCGACGTTGCCCGTGACCGCGCGGCCGGTGTCGAGTTCGGCCAGACCCGCCTGCAGCCGCAGCCCCATGAGGAAGTGCAGGCTCTGCACCAGCTCATCGCCCAGCGCTGCGTCGAGCACGCCCTCCTGCACCAGGGCCGCGATGCGCTCGGCCGTGCCCGTAGCGGCCACGCGCCGGGCCAGGGCCAGGCTGCGCACGCCATGCACGATGGGGAAGATGCCCGCTTTTTTCAGGCTGATGGCGCGGCCTTCGTCGCCCAGACCGAACAGGCGGCTCCACCAGCCGGTGGGGCCGCCGAAGTTCTCCACCGCCGCGGCAAAGCGGGCCAGCACCGCGTCGTTGTCCACAGCCAGCGCTGCCACGCCGTCCCGCACGGCGGCCAGCAGCGCGGCGTCGCCCGCCACCGCGTGGGCATCGAGAAAAATGGCCAGCTGCATGAGGCTGTCGCCCTCGGGCTGCAGCAGCCACTGGCGCACCCGCTGGCCGAAAACGCTCGCCGTTCCGCGCCAGTCGGGGTTGCTGACCATGATGCAGCCCGGGCACTCGGGGTAGCCGAAGCGCGCCAGCACCCCGGAAAAGCGCTGGCAGATGGCGTCCAGGTCGGGCGGCGCGGTGTAGCCGTCGCGCAGCACCAGGCCGTTGTCCTGGTCGGTCTTGAGCAACTGCTCGCCGCGCCCTTCGCTGCCCATGACGAACAGGCAGCTGTTGTCCACCAGGTCGGCCGGCGCCACCATGGCCCAGGCGCGCTCGAATAGCCGGGCGTTGAGCTGCTGCACCAGCTTGGCCATCAGGCCGATGCGCGTGCCGCCGCGGTACAGCGCCGCGATCAGCCGCGTGATCTGCGCGGCCGCCTGCGCCAGCGCCTCCAGATCCTGCGCATGCTCGATCTGCACCGTGATCAGGTGCGAATGGTTGGCCAGGAAGCTGAACAGGTCGAGCGCCTCCAGGATGCCACGCACCTGGCCGTTGTCTTCGACCACCACCAGGCGGTGCACGCGGCGGCGCAGCAACAGCACCATGGCGTCGCCGAGCTGGTCCGATGGCCGCACGGTGACCACCGGGCCGCTGGCCAGCTCGCCCACGGACAGCTGGTCGAGCGGGCGGCCGTCCAGGATGGCGCGCTGCAGGCTGGTGTTGGTGAAGATGCCCAGCCCGCCGCCGGGCACGCTGGTCAGCCCCGTCACCAGCACATTCGTCGTGCGCTGGGCCTGGAACAGGCGCACCACCGAGACGATGTCGGTGCCCGCATCCACCACATGCGCCGGGCGCAGGTAGGCCTGCTCCACGCGCGCCAGCGTGAGCGACTGCAGCTCGTGCTGGTCGGCGCGCTGCGCCAGCGCACTGAGTTTCTGGCCCAGGTCGGAGAACAGCAGCGCGCCGAAGGTGGTGTTGCGCGCGATGAGTTCGTTCACCGTCTCGCGCGCGAGCTGGTAGGCCACCACCTCCTCGGCCGCGACGAAGCGGCTGCCCACGCGCCCGGTCATCAGGCCGCAGCCGTCGAAGCAGTCGTCCGGGCCGTAGGTGGCCAGCACCTCGTCGCCCTCGGTCTGCGTGACATAGCCCTTGATGAGGATGAACAGGTGCGTGGGCACCGTGCCCACATCCAGCACCACGGCGCCCTCGGGGAAGTAGGCGATGTCCACGCTGGCGCGCACCAGGCGCTGCTCGTCCGGGTTCAGGCAGTCAAAGGGCGAGGCGGCGAAGTTGAAGGCATTGGGCATGTGGGATGTGCGCCGGCAGAAGCCGAAGCACCGCCACCATTCAACCCGGCAGGCCTTGCGCCACGCTTGCAGCGGTGTCCCAGCCCGGGCCGTCGAACCAGGCGTCGCCTTCCAGGCAGGCGCGCAGCATGGGCAGGCTGTCGTAGCCCCAGAAGATCTTGCCATCGACCTCGAAGGCCGGCACGCCGAACACGCCGCGCGCGGCGGCCGCATCGGTGTTGCTGCGCAGCAGTGCCTTGGCGCGCGCGCCGTCGGCATCGTCGGGCTGCAGCTGCGGCTCCAGCTCGGCGGCGAGCTGCGTGAGGCGCTCGGCGTCGAGCGCATCCTGCCCGCCCTGCCAGACATGGCGCAGCACCGTGCCCGCGACAAAGCGGTTGATGCTGCCGTCACGGCTGCAGGCCAGGGACTGGCGCAGCAGCGGCAGCGGGTTGAACGGGTGGCGCGCGGGCATCTCGAGTGGCACGCCCAGCGAATGGCCCAGCCAGACGACATGGCGGTAGGTCCAGTCACGCTTCGGAAGAATGCCCGCCGGCCCGGGGTTGCCATGCCGCTGCAACAGCGCGCCCAGCAGCACCGGCCGGTATTCCACGCTGTAGCTCAAGCCTTCGAGCACCTCGGGCAGGCGCTCGAAGGCCAGCCAGGCGTAGGGCGAAACGAAATCCAGGTGAAAGACGATGTGCTTCATGGCGGCTCCTTGTGATGCAGGGAAATTCACGGCGGGAAGGGGACTCCTGCGCGCTGCGCCAGCCGCGCCCAGATGGCCAGGCGCTCGGCACTGTCGGCCTGCGCCCAGGCGCGGATCTCGGGGATGGTGCGGAAGCACCCCAGGCAATGGCTGCGGTCCTCGGACATGCGGCAGACCGAGATACAGGGCGAGGGGATCCCTTCGTCCGAATTTTCATCAAAATAGCCTGCTTCGCCCAGCAGACGGGCGCGGGCAGCTATGGATTCTGAAGCGTTCATGCGCCCTCCTGGACCACGTCGGCCACGGGCGCGCCGGTCAGGCGCTGCAGGTCACCCGGTTGCAGCGGGAACACGCTGTGCGGGTGTCCGGCCGCGGCCCAGACCACGTCAAAGCGCAGCAGGTCCTGGTCGATCAGCGTGACCGGGGGCGTGGCATGCGCCACGGGCGAGACGCCGCCAATCGAAAAACCCGTGCGCTGCTTGACGAACTCCGCGTCGGCGCGGCCGATCTTGCCCACCAGGGCGGCCACCTTTTTCTCGTCCACGCGCCGGTCGCCCGAGGTGATGACGAGCACCGCCGTGTCGTCCTCCTTGCGGCGGAAGATGATGCTTTTGGCGATCTGGCCCAGCTGCACATTCAGCTGGTCGGCAGCCTGCTGCGCGGTGCGCGCGGCGTCGTCGAGCATGCGGGGCCCGTGCGGATGGCCCAGGCGCCGCAGCTCGGCGGCCACGCGTTCGGTGCTTTCGGGAAAGGTGTTCATGACAGGTGATACGAGACCGGGCGCGCGCCGGAAGCAGCGGTATTCAGGGAAATGCACGCCAGCCCTCTGAAACACAGCGCACACACGGTTACAGTGCAGATGTTGTCCTCCATTGTCCATGAAGCTGCTTCGCGCCTGCCTGCTCCTGAGCCTCCTTGTCGGCCACCTGTCCTGTGTCTGGGCCGCATCCATTGTTCTCGATACCCACCGGCAAGGGCTGTCGCTCAGCGCGACCGGCCAGTTGCTTTGGCTTGCAGACGACAGCGGCAAGCTCACGCTGGACGAGATCATGGACCCGGCCCATGAAAGCCGCTTTCAGCCCGCACCCCACATGCTGCGGCACGGCGAAAGCGCACGCCCCTACTGGTTCAAGGTGCAGCTGGAGCAGCGCGCCGAAACCGGCGACTGGGTTCTGGCCACGCAGACCACGGCCCTCAAGGATGTGCGCTTCTATGGCCCGTTCGACGCCACTGGCCGGACACTGGCGCCGGCGGTGCATACCGGCCTGTCGCAGCCTTTTGCCACCCGCCCCCTGGTCAGCGAGCGCTACCTCATGCGCCTGCAACTTCCCGGCCCGGGCACCTACACGGTCTATGCCCGGCTGGTGGGTGAAACCGCGCCCCTGCTCGCCCTGTCCGCCTGGGACACCGCCGAATATCTGCAGTGGCGCCAGCACAAGCGGCTGTTCGACGGCATCTGCTACGGCATCCTGATCGCACTGCTGGTCTACAACCTCGTGCTCGCGGGCATCTTCCGGGACGCCACCTATGGCTTCTACATCGGCCAGTGCGCCTTCGCGCTGCTGACGCTGGCCAGCTTCAATGGCCACGCGGCCCACTATCTGTGGGGGCACTGGCCCTGGTGGCAGGAGCGTGGCAACGTGGTGCTGCCCGGCCTGTGGCTGATCTTCGGCACGCTGTTTGCCCGCAGCTTTCTCGACACGCGGCGGCTGCCAGGGCTGGACCGGCTGTTGCTGTCTCTGGCCCTGCTGGCGGCGCTGGCAGCCCTGCTGGGCCTGGGGGGACAGTTCAGTACGGCCCAGACGCTGAACGAGATCGTCTCCAGCGCCGGCGCCCTGCTGGCCGCCGTGGCGGCGGTCGTCATCCTGCGCAGCGGATTCAAGCCTGCGCAGTGGTACCTGGGCGGGCAGGCGCTGCTGTTCCTGTCGGTGCTGGGCGTGGTGCTGGTCAACTGGAACGTGATCGATGCACCGTTCCTGCTGGCCAACGGCCTGCAGATCGGCGTGGCCGCCGAGATGGTGGTGTTTGCCATTGCGCTGAGCCGGCGCATCAGCGGCCTGCGCACCTCCCAGACCGCACTGCGCCTGCACGCCGCCCATCTGGCAGAGGCCGCCGCCACCGACCCGCTGACCGGCCTGGCCAACCGCTCCGGCCTGGCGCAGAAATCGACGCAGATGTTGGCCGACGGCGCCGCGCATGCACTGATGCTGCTCGATCTGGACCGCTTCAAGCCCATCAACGACGCGCATGGGCACGACGCAGGCGACGCGGTGCTGCGCGCCGTGGCCGCGCGGCTGCAGGCTGCCATGCGCGCAGGCGACATCGTGGCCCGTCTGGGCGGCGACGAATTCGTGATCTTGCTGGCCAGCCCGTTGCCCGACGACCAGCTGGAGGCACTGGCCCGGCGCCTGGAGGCCGCTGTGCGGCAGCCGGTGGATTTTCAGGGCCAGGCGCTCACCGTGGGAGCCAGCACGGGCATTGCGCGCAGCCCGCAGGACGGCCGCACGCTGACCGAACTGATGCGCAGCGCCGACCAGGCCATGTACCAGGCGAAGCAGTCGGGCAGCGGCCACGCCTTCTGGGGTGCAGTCCCCTGATACCGAATCCGGTCAGACCGCCCGTTTGTTGAGCAGGGCCACCGCCGTGCGCGAGTTGGGCTTGCGGCCCAGGAAGTCGCTGATGTAGGCGCCGGCGTCGATCAGCTTGTCGAGGTCGATGCCGGTCTCGATGCCCATGCCGTGCAGCATGAAAACCACGTCTTCGGTGGCCACATTGCCCGTGGCGCCCTTGGCATAGGGGCAGCCGCCCAGGCCCGCCACAGACGATTGGTAATTCCACACCCCCAGCTCCAGCGCCGCCAGCGTGTTCGACAGCGCCTGGCCATAGGTGTCATGGAAGTGGCCCGAAACCTCATCCAGCCCATAGTGCTGCAGCGCCGCCTCGATGGCGCGCTGCACCGTGCGCGGCGTACCCACGCCAATGGTGTCGGCCACGTCCACGCGCTGCACGCCAATGCCTTTCATCAGGCCGGCCAGGTAGGCCACCTGCTGCGGCGCCACCTCGCCCTCGTAAGGGCAGCCCACGGTGCAGCTCATGGCGCCGCGCACGCGGATGCCGGCGGCCAGAGCGGCCTCGACCACGGGCGCGAAGCGCTCAATGCTTTCGGCAATGGAGCAGTTGATGTTCTTTCGGCTGAAGGCCTCGCTGGCCGAGCCGAACACCACGATTTCATCGGGCCGCGTCGCCACCGCCGCCTCGTAGCCCTGCAGGTTGGGTGTGAGCACGGAGTAGCGCACGCCGGCCTTGCGCTCGATGCCGGCCATGACGTCCACGTTGTCGGCCATCTGCGGCACCCACTTGGGGCTGACAAAGCTGGTGACCTCGATCTCCTGCAGGCCGGCATCCTGCAGGCGGTGCACCAGGCCGATCTTGACTTCGGCGGGCACGGGGGATTTTTCGTTCTGCAGGCCGTCGCGCGGGCCCACATCGATGAGTTGGACTCGGGTGGGAATAGACATAAGGGTTCTCCGATTCTGGGGAAAATTCATCCGCCGGTGCCGAGCTGCATGCGGCGCAGACGCAGCATCACCCAGCCGACGGCCATGCCGATGGCGCTGAACAGCAGCATCACGGCACCGATGAAGACCTTCAGCGTGGTCGAGCTGCTGATCTCGGCCTGCGACGGGTCCTGGGCGGAATAGCGCACGGTGACGCTCTCGCCGATCTTGTGCACCGCCTGCAGCTGGCGCGCCAGCGAATCCGTGAAACGCAGGGTTCGGCCGTCGTTCGCAGAAAACTCCACGATGCTCTGTTTCGCCAAGGCCCGCTGGTGGGAAGGCCCCACAACCACTTCATGGTGCGCGACCACCCGGCCTTGGGCGGTGTGCGTGTCGTCCAGCATGTTCAGGCCGGAGGCCAGAATCCACGCGGCGCCCAGCGCCGCCGCCAGGCTGGGCAAGAGAACGATCCAGCCCAGAAAGCCAAAGAAGCGTCGAACCGTAGAGGAGGTCATGCTTCCATTGTCATGCGGTTGCTGCCCATGGCGTCAGTACCCACGCCCGGGGTCCACCACCCCCGCCACCGCTTCGCCCCGCTGCAGCGCCAGCATCTTGCGTGCGATCTGGGCAATGCTCTCGTCGCGCAGCGTGCGTGCCGAGGTGTGCGGGGTGGCGACGATGCGCGGGTGGGTCCAGAACGGGTGTCCGGCGGGCAGCGGCTCGGTGCGGAACACATCCAGCGTGGCGCCCGCGAGGTGGCTGCTCTCCAGCAGCGCCAGCAGGTCGTCATCGACCAGGTGCGCGCCGCGCGCGACGTTGATGAGGTAGCCGCCCGGCTGTAGGCGCGAGAGGGTGTCGCGGTTCAAGATGTCCTGCGTATCGGGCGTGAGCGGAAGCAGGTTCACCAGCACGCGGCTGGCCGCCAGGAAGTCGTGAAAACCGTTTTGCCCACTGAAGGTGCGGATGCCGCCGATGGCTTTGGGCGAGCGGCTCCAGCCGTTCACCGGGAACTCGAACGGCGCCAGGGCCTGGGCCACGCGCTCGCCGAGCACGCCCAGGCCCATCACGCCCACGGGGAAGTCCTGGCGCAGGCGCGGCTTGCGGTAGGCCCACTGGCCTGCGCGCATGCCGGCCTCGTAGGCATCGAATTCACGGAAGTGGCGGATGACGGCGTGGCACACGTATTCGGCCATCTGCACGGCCATGCCGGCATCGTCGAGACGCACCACGAGCACGCCCGGCGGCAGGCGCCGCTGCAGCAAGCCATCCACGCCCGCGCCGATGTTGAACAGGGCCTGGATGCCCTGCTGCTCGTCCATGAACTGTTGGGGTGGCGCCCAGACCACGGCGTAGTCGGCCACCGGGGCGCCGGGTTGCCAGACAGAGATGTCGGCCTGCGGCAGCGCGGCCTGCAGGCCCTGGAGCCAGGGCTCGGCCTTGGTATCGGTACAGCAAAAGGTGATTTTCATACCGCCCAAGCCTACCGCGACTGTCCTGCCCCCGCTGTCACGCGGCGGAAAGCTTGAGCAGCTCTGCCCCCTCGGTCACCTGGTCGCCAGGCGCGTACAGCAGCTCGGCCACCACGCCATCGACCGGAGCGGCAATGGTGTGCTCCATCTTCATGGCTTCCATCACGGCCAGGGCCTGGCCCTTGCTGACCTTGTCGCCCGCCTTCACGGCGAACGACACCACCTTGCCAGGCATGGGCGCGGTCAGGCGGCCGCCTTCGTCCTGCTCTTCGCCCGCATGGGCCAGCAGGTCGATGGCGACGATCTGCGTCGCACCCTGGGGGGTGAAGACGTGGTCGGTTTCGCCCTGTGCGTACACGGTGGCCCGGGTGCGCTGGCCGGCGTACTGCAGGTCGATACCGCGCGCGGTGTCGTTGAACTCCAGCGAGCCGGTAACGGCATCCGCCCCCTCGCCCACCGTCAGGCGCAGGGCGCCGTCGTGCAGGTAGTCCAGGCGGGCCTTGGCGTGCGTGCCGCCAAAGTCGAACTCGAAACGGCGTTCCACCAGGCCGTGCGAACGCCAGCCGTCGCGGCGGCTGAACGGGTCCACGCCTTCGCTGGCGCGCTCGCGCAGCAGCGTCTGGGCCACGGCGGCGGCGGCCGCCAGCGGCAGGCCCACGCGCTCCTGCTGGAACAGCACGGCCTCCTCGCGCGGGATCAGCGCAGTGTCGAGGTTGGCTTTAGCGAACGAGTCGGTGCGCGCCACCATGCGCAGGAACTGCACGTTGGTGGCCAGGCCGACGATGTGGGTCTGCGCCAGCGCTTCATCGAGCCGGGCCAGCGCCTGCTCGCGCGTGTCGCCGTGCACGATGAGCTTGGCCACCATGGAGTCGTAGAACGGGCTGATGGCGTCGCCCTGGCGTACGCCGGAATCGACGCGCACGGCGCCGCGCTCGAAGGTCACGCAGTCGGGCAGGCCGTACACGTTGAGCGCACCGGTGGCGGGCAGGAAGTTGTTGTCGGGGTTCTCGGCGCAGATGCGCGCCTCGATGGCGTGGCCTGTGATGCGCAACTCATCCTGCTGCAGCGGCAGCGGTTCGCCCGAGGCCACGCGCAGCTGCCATTCCACCAGATCCTGGCCGGTGATGGCCTCGGTGACCGGGTGCTCGACCTGCAGGCGCGTGTTCATCTCCATGAAGAAGAAGTTCATGCTGCCGTCCTGGCGCTGCTCGACGATGAACTCCACCGTGCCCGCGCCCACGTAGTGCACGGCGCGCGCGGCTGCCACGGCGGCCAGGCCCATCTGGGCGCGCATTTCAGGGCTCAGGCCGGGCGCGGGCGCTTCTTCGAGCACCTTCTGGTGGCGGCGCTGCACCGAGCAGTCGCGCTCGAACAGGTACACATAGTTGCCCAGCGTGTCGCCAAACACCTGGATCTCGATGTGGCGCGGACGCTGCACATACTTTTCGATCAGCACGGCGTCGTCGCCGAAGCTGTTGATGGCCTCGCGCTTGCACGATGCGAGCGCGGCGGCGAAGTCCTCGGACTTGTCCACGGCGCGCATGCCCTTGCCACCGCCGCCCGCGCTGGCTTTGATGAGCACGGGGTAGCCGATGCGGTCGGCCTCGGCCTGCAAGAGCGCGGCGTCCTGGTTGGCGCCGTGGTAGCCGGGCACCAGGGGCACGCCGGCTTTTTCCATGAGCTGCTTGGACTCGGCCTTCAGGCCCATGTCCTTGATGGCCGAGGGCGGCGGGCCGATGAAGACGAGGCCCGCGTTCTGGCAGGCCTGGGCAAACTCTTCGTTCTCGCTCAGGAAGCCATAGCCGGGGTGGATGGCCTGGGCACCAGTCTGCTTGGCAGCCTCGATGATGCGCTCCCAGCGCAGGTAGCTGTCCTTGGGGGCGCTGCCGCCGATGTGCACGGCCTCGTCGCACACGGCGACATGCTTGGCATTGGCGTCGGCGTCGGAATAGACGGCAACGGTCTTGACGCCCATGCGGCGTGCTGTGGCAGCCACTCGGCATGCGATCTCGCCACGATTGGCGATCAGAATCTTTTTAAACATTTAGGCCACTCCAGGAGAACCAGAAAAGAAACGGGACACGCGGCCGATCACCGCACGCAGGAACGAAAACAGCAGCACCAGCAACAGTGCCGACACGATGAGCATGAGCACCAGCGCCACGCCGAACCACAGCGGGTGCTGCGTGGCAAGCCAGACCACAGCCACCACCAGGCCGTCTTCCAGGAAGGACAGCCCCCAGTTGGAAAACGGCTCGGGCGAGGTGTTGACCGCCGCGCGCGTGGTCATCTTGGTCGCCAGCGCCGTGGCCGAGAGCGAGCCGCCGAGCAGGCCGGCGGCCACGGCCATGGTGGCGTTGTCGGCACCGAACACGCCGGCGGCCAGCAGGGCCCCGGCGGGCACGCGGATGACGGTGTGCAGGACATCCCAGGCGCTATCGAGCCATGGCACCTTGTCGGCGAAGAATTCGACCAGCAGCATGAAGCCGCTGACGATCAGCACCGCAGGGTGCTGCAATACATGCAGCCCGGACGGCAAGGCCAGCCAGCCCGCCGCACCCATGCCGCCGACCAGAAACACCACGGCATAAAGCCGGAAACCACTGGCCCAGCCCAGCGCGGCCGCCAGCGCCAGCAGGCCCGGCATGTCCAGCTGCGCCGTGGCACGCGCCGCACCCTCGGCCACGCTGCGCGCCGCGCCCGCGTCCACATGCAGCCCCACGGTGTGGAGCCACTGGACGATGGCGAGCCAGAGTTGGTCCATGGTCGTTCAGGCCTGTCGCTGCAGGATCAGGCCAGCAACCACGCGGGTTTGCGCTTTTGCAGGAAGGACTGCACGCCCTCCTTGCCTTCGTTGCTGGCGCGAATATCGGCAATGCCCTGCACCGTGGCAGCAATCAGGCTGGCGTTGATCTCGCGCTCGGCCACCTCCATCACCAGCTTCTTGCACGCGCGCACGGCGTTGGGGCTGGCGCTGGTCAGCTGCTTGAGCAACTCATCGACCTTGGCGTCGAGCTGTTCGGCAGTCACCACCTCATGCACAAAGCCGATGCGCAAGGCTTCGGCCGCACCAAAGCGCTCGGCAGTGAGGAAGTAGCGGTGCGCGGCACGTGCGCCCATGGCACGGATCACATACGGACTGATGGTGGCGGGGATGAGGCCCAGCTTCACCTCGCTGAGGCAGAAACCTGCCGTGTCGACGCTGACGGCCATATCGCAGGCCGCCACCAGGCCCATGCCGCCCGCGTACACGTCGCCCTGCACGCGGGCTATTGTTGGCTTGGGGCATTCGTAGATCACGCGCAGCATCTCGGCCAGCTTGCCCGCATCCTGGATGTTTTCATCGCGCGTGTAATCGGCCATGCGGCGCATCCAGTTGAGGTTGGCACCGGCACAGAAGGCCGGGCCTTCAGCCGCCAGAACCACGGCGCGCACATCGGTGCGCCCGCCCACATCCATGAAGGCGGCGGTGATTTCGGCGATGACCTCATCACTGAAAGCGTTGCGGATCTCGGGCTGCGTGAGCGTGATGCGCGCCACGGCGCCGGTCTGGGTGATGGAAAGGTTTTGGCTGCTCATGGCTTGGAGGGGTTTTGCAGAAAGTAGACGAGGTCCAGCTCCGGACAGGGCTGGCCCAGGGCGGTCAACGCGGCAGTGATCTGGCCCCGGTGGTGCGTGCCGTGGTTGAACACGTGCGCCAGCGTGGCGGCAAACGGCAGCGATGCCGCCGTGCCACGCATGGTGGTGTAGTCCAGCGTGCCGTTCCAACGATGTGGGGCCAAAGACTCAATCAGCGGTGCCCAGCGGGCAGCCCCTTCGCGCAGGCGGGTATCCAGCCGTGCGCGGTCGGGTTCCAGCTCGGCATCCAGCGCCACCTTGGTCGAGATGCCTTCGGAAAACCGCACAAACCACAGATGGTGCTCGCCCACCAGCAAGTGGTTGAGCGTGCCATGGATGCTTTTGAAGAAGAGGCCCACATCGCGCCGATAGGCCTCTTCCGGCAGTGCCCGCACGGCATCGAGCAGGCGCGCCGTGGCCCACACGTTGTAGCGTGCAAGCTGGGTGAAGTGGGCAACAGCGTCCATGGCAGCTTCCGCCGGGGTTACATGCGGAACAGGCCGAACCTGGTGTCTTCGATCGGCGCATTGCGCGTGGCCGCCAGGCCCAGCGCCAGCACGCGGCGCGTGTCGGCGGGGTCGATCACGCCGTCGTCCCACAGGCGGGCGGTGGCGTAGTAGGGGTGACCCTGGTCTTCATACTGGCGGCGGATCGGCGCCTTGAAGGCTTCTTCTTCCTCCATGGTCCACTGGCCACCCTTGGCCTCGATGCCGTCACGCTTGACGGTGGCCAGCACGCCAGCCGCCTGGTCGCCGCCCATCACGCTGATGCGCGCGTTCGGCCACATCCAGAGGAAGCGGGGCGAGTACGCCCGGCCGCACATGCCGTAGTTGCCCGCGCCAAAACTGCCGCCGATGATGATGGTGAACTTGGGCACACTGGCCGTGGCCACGGCCGTGACCATCTTGGCGCCGTTGCGCGCGATGCCTTCGTTCTCGTACTTGCGGCCCACCATGAAGCCGGTGATGTTCTGCAGGAACACCAGCGGAATCTTGCGCTGGCAGCACAGCTCGATGAAGTGCGCACCCTTGAGCGCCGATTCGCTGAACAGGATGCCGTTGTTGGCGATGATGCCGACCTGCATGCCCTCGACGCGCGCAAAGCCCGTGACCAGCGTGGTGCCGTAGCGCGCCTTGAACTCGTCGAACTCGCTGCCATCGACGATGCGGGCAATGATTTCGCGCACATCAAAGGGCTTGCGCGTGTCCACAGGAATCACGCCGTACAGCTCTTCTGCTGCAAATTGAGGAGCTGCCGGCGCATGATCGGCGGGCGCTTGCGCCTTGTTTTTATTCAAATTCTTGATCGCCATGCGCGCCAGCTTGAGGGCGTGCATGTCGTTCTGCGCCAGGTGGTCTGCCACGCCCGACAGGCGCGTGTGCACGTCGCCGCCCCCCAGGTCTTCGGCCGTCACGACCTCGCCCGTGGCGGCTTTGACCAGCGGCGGGCCGCCCAGGAAGATGGTGCCCTGGTTCTTCACGATGATGGATTCGTCGCTCATCGCGGGCACGTAGGCGCCGCCCGCCGTGCAACTGCCCATGACCACGGCGATCTGCGAGATGCCCATGGCACTCATGTTGGCCTGGTTGAAGAAGATGCGGCCGAAGTGGTCGCGGTCGGGAAACACCTCATCCTGGTTGGGCAGGTTCGCGCCGCCCGAGTCCACCAGGTAGATACAGGGCAGATGGTTCTGCTGCGCCACTTCCTGGGCACGCAGGTGCTTCTTGACGGTGAGGGGGTAGTAGGTGCCGCCCTTCACGGTGGCGTCGTTGCAGACGATCATGCAATCGACACCGCTCACGCGCCCGATGCCGGCGATCAGGCCCGCGCCGGGGGCGTCGTTGTTGTACATGTTCAGCGCGGCCAGCGGCGCCAGTTCGAGGAAGGGCGTGCCGGGGTCGAGCAGCATCTGCACGCGCTCGCGCGGCAGCAGCTTGCCACGCGCCACATGCTTGGCGCGGGCTGCCTCGCCGCCCCCGGCGAAGGTGCGGGCGATCTGCGCGTTCAAATCCTCGACCAGCGCACGCATGGCGGCGGCATTGGCCAGGAAATCGGCCGAGCGGGCGTTCAGTTGGGTCTGCAAAACGGGCATGGTGTTTTTCCGGTGTGCGGGGAAGGGGCGGTGGCAGGAACAGGCTCCTGCCACAAGGGTTGGCCCCAAGAATACGCGCACCTGCGGTTTCGGGGGCGCCAGCGTGGTTGCAAATCACGCCACATTTGCGGCACACTCCGGTGGGTGACACCCCCCCCCGCCCCGCCTCCGTCCGCCGCCCTCCTGCCCCCCCTGCCCGCAGGGCCTGCCGCCACGCCCATGGCATTCGTCCAGGCCATTGTCCGGGCCTGCCAACAGGCCGGCCTGCCCCCGGAGGGCCTGCTCCAACAGGCACAAATCGCGCCACAGGAAGTGGAAAACCCTGCCGCCCGCGTGACCGCCTGGCAGTTCGAGCGGCTCTCCGGCCTGGCCATGCAGGCGCTGGACGACGAAGCGCTGGGCTGGTTTAGCCGCCGCCTGCCCTGGGGCAGCTACGGCATGCTGGCGCGCGCCTCCATCAGCTCGCCCACGCTGGGCGTGGCTTTGCAGCGCTGGTGCCGCCACCACGGCCTGCTGCAGGACGACATCTCGCTGCACCTGGACAGCGAGGCCGGCACCGCCACGCTCTCGCTCACCACGCGCCGCGATCT